>OATL01000099.1_pt1 | contig 91422 bp, 111 predicted proteins | sample 1476011 | NCBI WGS metagenome assembly OATL01 (sample SAMEA2579975, study PRJEB22360) | human gut metagenome | biome: human gut; feature: human-associated habitat; material: faeces | place: Denmark | collected 2008/2010
TTACCATACATTATCCTCAAAATATATAGTAGAAATTTAATTTATTCTATACTAGATATTGTGTATTATATTCACAAAATCCATCCTGATCTGTTCGGAACACCCAAGTGCGCTCAGGCGACTGTCCTGCCTCTCCTGGATCACTACCCGAAAGTGTCTGATAATATTTCACGGTAAACTCTGCACCTTCCAATGAGGCGCTTCCCTGTGGTTTGTTCTGATTGGTTTCCTTGTCAATTTTTCCAAGTAACACTCCCACCGGGTCTAATTGTGGAAGATCTTTTACTTTCAGCACTGCGGTCTTTCCAGCTGTCACGGTAACCGGATGTACTTTTTTATCCAAAACGAACCCTTTCGGAGCTTTCGTTTCTTTGACGTAATAGGTACCAGCATCCACTTCTATGGTATTAGAATTTCCCTGTGCATCTGTGGTCAGGTCTGCAATCTTCGTATTGCAGGATTGCTCTTTATAGACTCCGTAAACTGTCCCTTCCAGGCTGTAACAGCTGTTTTCATTGGTCATTTCTGGATTGGCTGACTCTTTTTTCAGATTCATACTTCCCTTTTGCTGCTCTTCGACCCACACAATATCCTGCTGATCGTTATACGCTACATAAACTTGATACCGCTGCATATAAGAGATCAGCGTTTGATTCGTCTGACGGTGGGTATTGATTGTGGAATACATCATTCTCACCCCATCTGCCATACTTGATGACAACCCTGTTAAACTCCCGTTATAAAGGTATCCAATCAATGCGTGGCAATAGGCATATGTATTGTTATCTTTTTCGTTATAGATATTTTTCCCCAATCCTTCATAAAGCTCTGGAATCACATAGCATAAAACTGCAGCCTTGATATTGGCGTTCTTCTCCTGAGAATCATCCAAAATCGAAACACTAAAATTTCCAGATGGAGTACCCGAATTTGGTTCCGCACAGAAGCCAAGATGGTTTCCGGTCTCTGTTTTTACATTAAATTCACACGTTCCCCAACTACCATAAGAATGTGGCTTTCCCGGAGTAATCGTAGCAATTGTTCCCGGTCTGGAAAACAAAGCACTTCCACCTACAGACCCCTCGTCTCCTACAACCACAGCAGTTCCAATGACTTCACTTCGATCAGTATAGGTTCGTGCTGCAGATAAGTTTTCTGCCGCACAAACGGATATACTTCCCGACAGCAATAGAACTGATAATGCAACTGATAGAATCCGCTTCCATTTTTTCATGCAATTTTTCCTCCTTCTTTCATTTTCTTTTTTGATGCTTCCTATCATTTATGAAGAATCCGCAATCCGGATTCCATTCCGATATCGTCTCACTTTTTGCTCCCTCCCTTCAAAATGGGTACAAAAAAAGAACACTCGATTGAATGTTCTTCTTTTCACAGATATTTTATTCCCTCCACTGCTCTTCCAGATAGGCTTGCTGTTCCTCTTCTGTCATGGCAGGCGTTCTCTGTTTCCAACTACTTTTGTCGTATCTGTCATATGTACTCCTGTTATTTCTTTGCCCCGCATCCAATACAGAAAAATCCATCACTAACGGTTTCTGTCCAGGCCGGAGTATCGACTACATAACGTGTTCCGTACTCTGCCGGATGTTCCACCGTTCTCGTCACTGTTTTGTAATACTCTGTATGGCGTCCTCCTCCTTCTCCTGCTAAGGCGTGTTGTTTCATGTGACCTGATGGATCCGCTGTACAGTCCGCTCCGCAGACGTTGCAGCACTCCCACGGATCATAGACATCTTCTGTGACTGTCTCTGTCCAGGCTTCTTTCACCACATACTGCTCATTATGTCCTACTTCCGAATGGTTGACAGTATGAGTCTTTTCCTGCCAAGTATGCGTATGCTGTGGTTTTTCTGGTTTCGATTCTGGTTGGCTCGGCTTCTGCTCCGGTTTTGATTCTGGCTTTTGTTCCGGTTTCGACTCTGATTGATTCGATGGTTTGGAATCCGTTTTCTCCGATTCTTTCTCCGTTTTTGTCTCTTCTTTTTTATTTGTTTTTTCTGTGGATTTATTGTCAGCACTTTCCGACTTTTTCGCTGTCGTCTCCTTTTGTTCCACTGCTTTTTCAGACTTTGTGTCTTCCTTTTTTACATTCTCCTTTTTCGTATCTGTTTTCTTTTCAAGTGCTGCATCCTTTGTATCATTTTTTGCGCTTTTCTGATCAGAGGACTTCGTCTCCTTTTTCATCTCTGTCTGTGTCTGCACAGCTGTATCCTGATTCGCTGCTACATATCCGCCGATTCCCAATACTGCGATCAGACAAATACCACCAGCAATCTGAACTTGTCGTTTGTATTTTTTCAAAATCTCTTTCATTCCTTTTTTTCTCTTTCCATACTCTCTGATTTTAGTATAACACCTCTGCAAGATGCATTCTAGATTACTTTAGGTTACCTTACGTCCGCTCGAACTCCGTCTTTCCATATCTTTCTTTGTTTCCATTGATTCGCTCCATTCCGCTTTACCTCGTATAAATCTGAAAAATTTCCAGTTGTTCCTTCTCTGAAAGTTCTGATACTGGTTTTGCTGCATCAACTTCTACCATTGTCCCTGTAGGTGCTTCGGCTTCTTCACATTTCAGAAAAAAGAGATGGTCTTCCCGTTTCAGAATTGATTTTCCTTGATAATACCCAGTTACATAATATGTCATAGCACTTCTCCTAATTTTCTCTCATACTACAACTATTTTAGCCAAACATCAGCAACGATTCAAGCATTTCTACAAAACCATTTCTACGATATCTTTTACAAGTGTTTCCCAAAACGTTGTTCCTTCGCTGGTGGCTGAAATAGCGGATCTGCCACAAACTCCCCCGCCTCTTTCCATCTGTTCCTGAACTCCTGCATTTTTCCCTGTTCTGCCATAGAATAACGTTCTCCACTTCCTCCTGCAATGATAATATGATCCCACACATCAATTCCCAAAATATCCCCTCCGATACACATTTTAGTTGTAACCAGGAAATCCTCCTTACTTGGCGTGAAATTTCCTGACGGATGATTATGGATTAAGATCACCCCTCTTGCGTTAGAAAGAATCGCACTTTTAAAAAGTTCTCGTCCTGTTACCAGTGTTTCTGTTAATGATCCCATACTGACAACGTTCATGTTGATCACCTGACATTTTGCATTACAATTCAAAATACAAAGTACTTCTCTGTCACATTCTGCTAATTCTTTGGAAATAAATTGAACTACTTTCTGTGATGACGTCAATTCTTCCTCACTGTATAATCTTTTCTCGGTAATTAATTTAATCCTTACAAAATCCAAATGATGATTCGGCTTCAAATGTTACCTCCAATACTTTTCCGTCTTCCAGATTGTGAATCCATTCCCAAAATTCTTCCCACTCCATCTCGCTTTCCTGATATGCCATCCTCTAAACTCCTTTCTCCAAATTTTTTAATTTCTACACTTCAATCCTTTCATTCATTTTTGGATGAACCCAGAATAAGCTTTTGAAAAAAATAAAGCCCACCTCCACCTAATAAAATGCTTATCGCACGATTCCATATCGTATCTTCTGGAAATACAACTTCCCAAAGATTCATTAAGCCAAATAAGCAAAGCATCCCCAACAGTTCAATCAGGTGATTAGTTTCTTTACATTTTATTCCAAATTGCTTATTTCTCTTGTTTTTTTCTTTTTTCATTAATCTATTTTTCCAACTCATTCTATCGTCCACCTCACTTTACGACATCGTGTCACAAATTTGATCGTTTATTACCCTGCCTGTCCGCCTCCATACAAGTCATGGTTCACTGCCAAGCGATAGTAATGCTCCATAGTCAACGGTGCATTATATAAACTGGTCAACAAATAATTTTTCACATTCTGAACTTTCCCTGTATTTCTCTTCATACTATCCAATACATACTCGAAATGAGCATCATTTAACATCTGGAATCTATCTTTCACCAGAATCGCAGGTTTTTCATCTCCTGCAATCCAAATCATTCTGTCATCTGGCAGCATCAATACTTCTACAGTCAGCTCCACCAATTCGTCCACTTCATTTTTCTGATAACGTGGATTTTGAATCAAACTCTTATAATAAATCTGCTCCTGTACCATGTTTCGGTAATGTTTCTTTCGCTCCATCACATCGCCCTCTGATAGATCGATAGATTGATTCTCATTATGTTCAATATCACTATACTCAGTATTATTAGATTGTGATTTTGGATATTCTGGAATGTCCGATTTCACTATTCTTGAATGATGATTTTCACTATTCTTGAATTGTGATTTTGCACTTTCTTGAATTGTGATTTTCACATTTCCTGAATTGTGATTTTCATCATTCTTGAATTGTGATTTTGCACTTTCTTGAATTGTGATTTTCACATTTCTTGAATTGTGATTTTCACCATTCAGTGTATTTTCAAGGGTTTCCGCCTCTAAATCCTGTTTTTCTGCCCTTGTCAATTCCTGAATCATAAAGTTTTTCACATAGATCACATTTGGTTTTCCCAACCCCAGACGCTTCTTCTCAATCAGTCCAATTCCACTTTTTACATCCAGTTCTTTTAAAAGACGCACAACCTTCTGAGTTCCACAGTTTAATAATTCTGCAAGTTCCTCTACGGTAAAGATAATATAAACCCTGTCCTCTTCATCAAACCACCGGTTCTTAATACTCAGTCCCATACGGTCTAATAAAAGACCGTACAAAACTTTTGCTTCACAGGAAAGTGAGCGGAAACATTCTGCGGTAAACAAGACCTTCGGAATCCGATAGAACGTATACTGTTCCGCTTCCATCCCCCTAAAATAGTCAAATTTTATTGTGCTCTCCATCCTTCTCACCTTCCTGTCGTTTTTTCCACTGTTCCAATAACAGATAAATCACTTCCTCGATCTGCTGTTTGTTGTAAGTTGCCGGAAAATAATCTGCAATCCTTTTTTCTGGAATCGTCACCTGTCCCCGGCTCCTTGTTTTCTTCATCAGGATATCCTGAACCATGGCCGGATACAGCAATCCCTGTTTGCTCTGCGCTTTCAAACATTCTGCTTGTCTGTCCTGAATCTGTACAGATGACGTTTTCACACAATCCCATACCCAGCCTTGTTCTTCCACGGATAAATAGGATAGTTTTTCTCCAACTTTCATAGAAATCACTTTGTGATCCACAGCATCTAAGAGTTCTGCAATCAATTCTGTCAACCGGATATATCTCTGCACAGTTCTTCCACTTTCACCGGCAGCTTCTCCTACCAAATCCGCCGTAAACTTTTCCCCTTTGCTTCCCTGATGCTTCATGGCTTCATATTTCATCTTATATGCCTTTGCTTTCTCACTTGGCAAAATATCTTCTCTTTGGATGTTAGTATCAACCATAATCACCGTAGCTTCTTCATCTGTCATGTTCCGGACAAGCACTGGCATTTCTTTCAATCCTGCCAATTCACAGGCCCTCCATCTACGATGCCCTGCGATCACTTCATATCCTCCCGTATTAAGCGGACGAACAATTCCTGGGATCAGAATGCCATATTGCTTAACACTCTTTACCGTTTCCTCCATTTTTTCATCGTCCACCACACGAAAAGGATGGTTCCGAAACATATGAAACTGACTGATTGGGAGTCTGACAACTTCTTCTCTTTCCCCATTTTCCATAGAATCCTCAAAAATATCCTCATACCCGGCAAGAGAAATGACTGCTTTTCTTTTATTCATCTCCTACTACCTCCTGCATCAAGGACATGTACTGCCGGACACTTTCGCTTTTCGGTTCATACTCCAAAACGCTTAAACCAAAATTGGGCGCTTCTTTAATCCGTACTGTTTTGGGAACATAAGATTTAAAAATATACACATGCTCCCCATATGCTGTCTCAATTGCTTCTTGATAAATTTTCGTATTGTTCAACCGGCTTTCTACTTTATTGTAAAGGATTCCTTCTATTTCCAGATGCGGATTATACTTCTTCTTTACCACGCGCACGGTCCGCAACAACTCTTCCAATCCATCTGTAGCAAACTTATCCAATTCCACTGGAATCAAAACACTGTCACTAGCTACCAATGCATTGATTGACAATGCCCCCAGTGACGGACCACAGTCAATTAAAATATACGTATATTTTCCTTTGACTTCTTCTAATGCCTGACCAAGTACCAGTTCCCCTTCTTCTACCGTTGACAGATAAATCCCCATCATTCCTAACGTTTTATTGGCCGGTATGATGTCCAGATTTTCACCATAGTTCAGAATCGCACCTTTTAATGGATGTTCCAGTTCCTCTATCTGATTTTCCAGAACTGTTTTCAGTGTCACTCTCTGCTTTTTGGAAAATCCCAATCCTATGGTCAAGTGCCCTTGTGGATCATTATCCACAAGCAACACTTTGTTTCCTGCTTTTGCTAATGCTGCACCAAGATTGATGCAGGTTGTTGTCTTTCCGACTCCGCCTTTTTGGCTTGCTACTGCGATTACTTTACACATAACTTTCCCTCCGCTTATTTCGTTCCTCTTTCTACCTCTGCATACACACGAAAATATTTTTTCGTTCCCTTATTCGGAAATAGTTGTGAAATTTCCAAAAGAGCAATCCTTTTGTCTCTCTCCAATATTTTTTTGAACCACTTAATATCATTGGTAGTTCCCTGTAATCTGATTTTTAACATGTTTCACCTCACATTCCGCAATACTCTGGATAACGAAGTTGAATCGCCTGCCAGAAATATGGCGCATACTCACAACAAAACAGATCCTCTACCGTATAATGCTCACACTCTTTTAATTTACCTTCTACACCTTCCTTTTCATATACAGTCGGTGTGCCATTGCAGTAAAGATTAAATGCCATCCGAATGATTTTCAGACTCCCACTTGTCTGCCATCCGGCACTCATGCATTCTGTTTTGACGCATCCTGTTTCAAAATCATAAATTTCTTCCACATGTTCTCGTGTATCTCGACTGATTCCAAGACAATAGATCAATGCCTGATGATACACATCTTCGTTTCTACATTCCGGTAAATAAAGCAGAAAAAATTTCTTATGCATCTCTCCTTGAAAAGTTATGTTTTTTGTAATCTCATTTGCTCCTAACGCTGTAAAATTTTCCATATTTTTCCTCCTTGAAACTTTTTTATGAAAAAAGACACTCCTATTGGAATGCCCTATATAAAAAATAGGGATACCTTTTCTTGCAAAATCAGTATCCCTATAATCTATCAATTTTTGATAGTCCACTATTTACTTTTATAACAGATTTACTTTGTATCCTTCGTAACGATATCCAGTGCCACAACAACTGTGATTCTGTCCACCAACCTTTTTTCTTTACTATTTATATCCAAGGTATGGAAGTTGAAAAACCTCACAAAATGCGTAAATTCAAGGATTTCTATATATCTCGTCTCTGTAGCAACACCATCGTCTCCACATGCACCGTCTGACAAAACTGATCCACCGCCACACTCTTCACAACCTCATATCCTCTTGCCTGTATCATCTCCAGATCCCGTGCCAGACTGGTCACTTTACAGGAAATGTAGACAATCTTGTCCACTCCGTAATCCAGGATTTTCGGCAAAGCCTTTGGATGAATCCCGTCTCTTGGCGGATCCAGGACGATCACATCCGGTTTTTCCTCAATCTCATCCAACACTTTAAATACGTCCCCGGCAATAAATTTACAGTTGGAAAGTCCGTTGTGTGCAGCATTTTCTTTGGCTGCCTCCACAGCTTCCTCGATAATCTCCACACCGATCACCTGTTTTGCCACCGGCGCCAGCACCTGCGCGATCGTCCCAGTTCCGCTGAACAAATCGAACACTGTCATATCGTTGATATCTCCGATATAATCACGAACTGTACTGTAAAGCACTTCCGCCCCTCTTGAATTTGGTTGAAAGAAAGAAAACGGCGTGATCTTGAATTCCAAATTCAACAGCTTCTCATAAAAATAGTCCTGCCCGTAAATGATTCTGGTCTCATCACTCTGAACCACATCAGAAAGAGAATCATTTAAAATATGAAGAAATCCCACGATTTTCCCTTCCAGTTCCAAATTAAGGAGTGCCTCTTTTAATGGAGACATATCGTGTTCTTCCTGTGTAGTTGTAACCAGATTGACCAGGATTTCTCCTGTGCGGTCACCTCTCCGAAGCAGCAAATGACGCAGATAGCCTGTATGCTGCATTTTCTTATAATAGCTGACATTTCGCTCCTTAAAATATTCCAGCACACAATTTAAGATTTTTGTCATGTCATCATGTACCAGCTTGCAGTCTGACGCTGTCAGCACATCATACGTGCTGCCTTTTTTATGCAGTCCCAATGTCAGAGGCCCGTCCTTATACTCGTCGCCGAACGAGAACTCCATCTTATTGCGGTATGCAAATTCTTTCGGACTTGCCTTCACTCCTTCAAAAAGATATTCACCGTTCACTGCTTCATTCAGAATGTTTTTCACCTGTTCTGCCTTCATGTCCATCTGTGCTTCATAAGACATGGTCTGGTACATACACCCTCCGCATACCGGGAAAATGCTGCACACCGGTTTTCTTGTTTCCAGCGGAGATTTCTCCAGCACTTCCAACAGGCGCCCCTCTGCATTTCCTCGCTTAAACTTATTCACACAGAATTTTACCTTCTGTCCCGGAATCCCGTTCTTTACGATCACAGATTTGCCTTCTTCTGCAACTGTGACAACTCCTTTATTGGGAAACTCCACTTTTTCTATCGTTCCTTCTAATACTTGTCCTTTTTTCATTCTCTTTTATCCTTATCTTTTCTTTGTTTTTGTAATACTTCCTGACGAAAAAAGAGACAGGGTGCAGTGTATTCCGACCACATCCTGTCTTCTGTTCTCTTTTCGTTCTGATTAAACCTGATCTTCCTCACTGAAATAATCATCGAAATCATCATCAAAATCTTCTTCGAAATCTTCCAGATAATCCGGTGTAAAGAAGCAATATACCGCATATGCGATCGCTGCCACTGCTGCAACAGCACCTACAATCGCCAATACCCAGATGACTGTCTTTTTCACTTTTTCATCATCTTTCTTTTTCAGTAATTCATTCAGTTTTGACTCTGCGATCAATTCCTCAACTTTACTCATATATTCACGTCCTTTCTCCTTGCCGCCGTACAGGTTTGCTTTTCATTATTATAACACTATCATTTTCAGATTACTACTGATTTATGCCAAATTCACATAATTTCTATAATTTTACCAAACGGGCAAATCCGGCAAACATTTTTTTCACTCCGGCGGTGTCAAACTCTACGGTTACCTCAAAATCTCTGCCGCCTTCCGTAATCTGTGTCACGGTTCCTTCTCCAAATTTCATGTGCCGGACACGGTCACCCACACCATAATCCAGCCCCTTTTCTTTGCTGACTGCAAACTGTTTTGGCGCAGCCGCAGAAAATGCCTTTGCCTTAAAGGTCTGTTTTGCCTGCGTATACGCAGTCTGTTTCGGAATCTCCTGTCTTTCTTCAAACATTTTCGAAGAACGGTTGCCATTGTCAAGCAGTTCCAATGGAATTTCTTTCATAAACCGGGACACTTTATTGTACTGTGTCTCTCCCCGCACCATCCGCCGCATAGCACTGGTCATGGTCAACTTCTGCTCTGCTCTTGTGATTCCCACATAGCAGAGGCGCCGCTCTTCTTCCATATCCTCCCTGTCATCTGATGTAACTGTCATATAACTTGGAAACAGTCCGTCTTCCATTCCTGCCAGATACACATGTGGAAATTCCAGACCTTTTGCACTGTGCAGTGTCATTAAAACTACATAATCCTGTTCCTCATCCAGACTGTCAATGTCTGCCACCAATGCGACTTCTTCCAAAAATCCGCTAAGTGTCGGTTTTTCATCCTGATCCAGACAGGATTCTTCATAAACCGCAACCTTGCTTCGAAGCTCGTCGATATTTTCAATTCTTGTCTCTGACTCTTCTTTTCCTTCTGCTTCCAGACTCTCTATGTATCCCGTCTTATCGATTACTTCCTGCAAAAGATCCGACAGACTTAAGGTTTCTGCCACTCCCTTAAAGTACTCGATCAATGCCACAAATCCTTCCAGCTTTGCAGCACCTCTTGCCACCCCCGGTATCAGATCCAGCCCTAAAAGAGCATCATAGAATCCGATTCCTCTGGACGCCGCTGACTCCTGAATTCGATTGATCGTAGTCAGGCCAATGCCTCGCTTCGGTACATTGATGATCCTTCTGACTGCCAGATCATCTTTTCCATTGTCGATGGTCTTCAGATATGCAAGCACATCCTTGATTTCTCTTCTCGCATAGAAATTCACACCGCCGACAATCTTATATGGAATATTCTGTGCCACAAACCGTTCCTCAAACAGACGGGACTGCGCGTTAGTCCGGTATAAAATCGCATGATCATTGTAAGATGCCCCGTTTCTGACTTCCCTTTCAATGTCATCTGCAATATATTCTGCTTCATCATATCCGGTATCAAACTGGCAGAACTTAATCTTCTCTCCTTCTCCATTATCTGTCCAAAGCTGCTTGTCCTTTCTACCCACATTGTTGCTGATCACTGCATTTGCAGCATCCAGGATATTGCCTGTAGAACGATAATTCTGCTCCAGTTTGATGACTGTCGCATCGGGAAATTCCTGTTCAAAATTCAAAATATTTTTAATATTGGCTCCCCGGAATTTATAAATGGACTGATCATCATCACCGACCACACAGAGATCTCTGTATTTGCCCGCCAGCAGACTCACCAGCTGGAACTGCACGGTATTTGTATCCTGATACTCATCCACCATAATATAACGAAACCGCTCCTGATAATTCTCCAGCACATCCGGCTGAGTCTCAAACAGTTGCACCGTCTTCACGAGCAGGTCGTCAAAATCCAGTGCATTATTGGCATGCATCTGCTTTTCATACTCCTGATATACCTTGGCGATCTTCTCTTTTCCAAAGTCCCCCTGCGCATTCAGCGCATACTCCTGTGCGGAAATCATCTCATTTTTTGCTGAGGAAATCGCCGCTAAAAGATTTCTCTCCTTATATACTTTCGTATCGATCTCCACCAGCTTACAGACATCTTTCATCAATGTCTTCTGATCATCCGTATCGTAGATTGTAAAATTCGTATCATACCCCAGGCGGTCAATATGTCTTCTCAAAATCCGTACACAAGTCGAGTGAAACGTGCTCACCCAGATACTCTCTGATCCAAATCCCACCAGATTATCCACACGCTCCCGCATCTCCCCGGCCGCCTTGTTCGTAAACGTGATCGCCAGGATATTCCATGGATTCACCCCCTTTTCTTCTATTAAATATGCAATCCTGTGCGTCAGCACTCTCGTCTTTCCCGATCCCGCTCCCGCAAGGATCAGAAGCGGACCATCCGTGCAGTAGACCGCCTCCCTCTGCTGTTCGTTCAGTGTATCATAAATGCTCATAATTGATCTCCTTTAATTGTCATGATTCTATTATCGAACATAGTTTCGTTCAAGTCAACTATATTATGGAAACAGATAAAAAATCTCCGCCATTTCCTTACAAAACAGCGGGATTTTAATGACTGTATTCACTTCATAACATCTCTGATCTTATTTGGGATCATCACTACTTCTGCCGGAATATCATTATCTTTATAATCATCATCGATACATTCATCCCAATATTCCAGATGCCTGATATCGATATAGCTTTCTGAATCGTACACCTCTGTACCGCCTTCTCCCTGTACAGAGTACCAATACAGAAATTCTGTTCCGTTGACCACTTCCCGGTGAATCGATTCTACAAACATTTTTTCATTCTCTAATGTAAGAAGTGTATCTTCCATATGGTCATTCAGAAAGGCCATCCATTCATCTACTTTCCCGGATTTTCCTTCTTTTACCTTAAATCGACTGAGTTCTGCTTTCAACATCTGAAATCCTCCCGTTTTTCTTTTAGTTTACTCTCGTTATGATCATATATCAATAATAAATACTGCTTGACTATCTAGTTTTCATTACTATATAATAAGTACATCGAGGTGATTATATGACAATTGATACAAATGATATTTTAAACAGCATACTGGAAAGTCTGTCCCGGATCGACTACATTCATCCCGAGGATATTCCGAATATCGACTTATATATGGATCAGGTGACCACATTTATGGATACTCAGCTTTCTTCAACCAAGCGCTACGCAGATGACAAGATTCTGACCAAGACCATGATCAACAATTACGCGAAGAACAATCTGCTTCCGCCGCCTGTTAAGAAGAAATATTCCAAGGATCATCTGCTCCTTCTGATTTTTATTTACTATTTTAAAAGTATTCTTTCCATCAAGGATATCGAGACACTGTTAAAGCCGATGACAGATGCCGGCTTTGGTCAGGATTCTGACAAGGATACTTCCAGCCTTGCAGATATGTACCAGCAGATCTGCACCATGTGCAAAGGCCAGCTTGAACCGCTCAAAGAAAATATTTCTTCTGCCTGGGAGACTGCCGGAGAGACATTTTCCGAGATTCCTGATACCAGCAAAGATACTTTTCAGATTCTGGCATTTATCTGCAGCCTGAGTTTTGACGTATACGTAAAAAAAATGATGATTGAAAAACTAATCGATACGTTTTCCAGCGAAGATTCTTCCCATAAGAAATAAAAATACCCGGCTATACTGGCCGGGCATTTTTATTTCTTCACATCTTTTATTTTTCCATCCGCTCAAACACCATATCGTATCCGTCATTTCCATAATTCAATGACCGGTTCACACGACTGATCGTTGCTGTGGATGCGCCTGTCTTCTCTGCAATCTCCAGATATGTCTTCTGCTCTCTTAACATCTTTGCCACTTCAAATCTCTGGGAAAGTGAGAGCAATTCATTGATGGTACAAATATCTTCAAAGAATGTATAACACTCCTCTTTGTCCTTCAGACTCAAGATTGCATCAAACAGGTAATCTACTGCTTCTGTTCTGATTTTTTTACTCATCTCTTACCTCTCCTTTGTCAGTCAGGTCACTACTTTTACATTTTATCACACTAAATTTTTAAAGTCCACTTTTTTATAGAGATTTTAGAGATTCAGACAATTTTCAATTTTTTAAAGAAATATTACGATTCTTTATAATTATTCAAAAATTCCTTTAATTTATTAAAATCTGTTGTCACCACCAGCTCTTCCGGGAACTTGCAAAATTCCAAAACTTCCTTTATATAGCTGAAATTTCCAGCATCCACGTCAATGTGAGCATCACTTCCCGTTGTCACACAAACTTCATATTGTTTGCATAATTCTAACATTTGCAGCACATTTTCCCTGGTATTTTTTCTGAATCCATCCGGTCTTAAGGAACTGTTATTGATCTCCAAAAGCGTCTTTGTCTCCTTTGCAGTTTGAACCAGCACTTCATAATCTACCGGAAATCTGCCGTCATCCGGATGCCCGATAATATCAACATACGGCTTTTTCATGACTGCCGTATAAGCTTTCGTATTTTCTTCTCTGGTATGATCAAGTCCATAACATGGAGAATGAATCGATGCGATCACAATGTCCAGATTTCTGCAGAGAGATTCTGAAAGATCCAGATCTCCGTCCGGATTCATAATGTTGAGCTCCGTTCCAAGAAGCAGTTTCACACCATGCATTTCGCGCGGGATCACATTAAAATTCCGAAAATAAATCTCCTGACAAGATCCCGGCATTTGAGGTGCATGTTCTGTCAAAGATAATACTTCCAGTCCATTTTTTGATGCTGCATATGCCATTTCTTTCAAAGAACTGTATGCATGTCCGCTTGCAATTGTATGTGCGTGTGTATCTGCGATCAATCTCATAATTTATCCACTCCATTTCTTTTGATTTTTTATTCAGTATACCACATTTTGTTCTGAATACAATTTTTCATCATGGATACACTAAATCCGAGGTGATAATTTTGGATAAAGAAACACAAAAAGAAATGAAAAAAAATCAAGAACTGATTGACCATTATGATTATTTAAAAAATGCCGCTTCCTCCACAGACTGCACCGGACTGATCCCGGCGCTGCCCGAATCCGAGGACGAGCTTGATGCCTACAATGATGTTTATCAATATCAGACTCCACTCGTCAAACCAAAATCATAGAGGGAGCACACCCGGTTACTGTTCAGTAACACACCCACTCTCCAATCACGATAATTTGACAAAAAACGTTGTTCTTCGTCAAACAAAATGCTATAATGTCTTTATCGTAGGTAAAACGAGTCACAACAAGTGATACAAAGGAGAGATATAAATAATGAAATGCCCAAAATGTGGAAAGGATGTCATTTTACAGAAAAAGCAAGTAGGGGTTGATGAAAATGGCAATCCGGTTTTAAACGAATACGCAATCTGCAAAGACTGCAAAAAACAATGGAATCTTGACAAACAACGTGCAAAAAAATCGGCTCCTAAACCGGCTGCTTCTGTAGCAAAACATACAGAAGCAGCTCCAAAGCAGGAGGCGCCAAAAGCACCTGTAGAAAAAACAGAAGAAACAAAAGCAACAGAACAAAAGAAAATCGCTGAGCACACAGACGAGCAAAAACATCCTGTACAGAAAAAGAAGCGTCCAGCTTCCGAAAGACCTGTTTCTGAGCATTCCGAAAGACCGAAAAAGAAACGTCCGGTCTCTGATCATTCTGAAGAAGCGCCTCGGAAAAAACGTCCTGATTCCGAAGCTTCTGATGCTGTACCTAAGAAAAAACGCCCGACTCCTGCAGATTCAAAAACAAGAGTGATTTCTGTTCCGGAAGAATTCAAACAGGAACCTTCCGAAGAAGGGCAGCGTTACGGTAATATTCCTTCTGAAAAAGTACGTGCAAAACGTGAACGTGCAGTGAAAAAAAGTTACGAGGATATGCTTGCATCTGATCCGGACAGAAAGTCTGTACACAAACGCAAGCCGGCTCCGAAGCCAGTAGAAGAACCGGAAGAAATCGAAGACGAGGAAGAATATGAGGATGATTACATCACTCCAAGATTCCGGGTACTCCGTGTGATTTTCGGACTTCTTTCTATCGTAGCGTTTGGTTTCTTTACATACAAAGGAGTGATCAGCGGACTGGACAGCATTACCTCCGGAAGTAATTCCAACATTGGTACTTTCTATGTCATCATGGCACTTTGCATGCTGATCTCCGGACTGCTTCTTCTCATTCTTCAGAAGAGCAATACGATTTTTGCATTCCTGCTCCCGATGCTCTTTTATATCGGATGCAGCGTGATCGGTTTCCTGAAACATGGTGATGACAAGATGCTCTTATACAGTGCGATCGCATGTGTTGTACTTGCAGTGATCTTCCTGATCCTGACGATCTTGTCCAGACGTGACACTGAGGAAGACGAAGACTTTGATGATTATGATGATCCATTCGAAGAGGACCACGATAACTACTAATTTTAAATTATAATTTTATGCCGGTCTGATTTCATTCAGACCGGTTTTTTTCACGCTTCTTTTTTTCCGGCATATACTTTTAGTAACATCTTTAAAAACTATGGAGTGCTTATGAAAAAAAGAATTCTCACATTTCTTCTTGCCGCATCCATGATCCTGCTTACGAGATGCCACTCTTCAAACAACAGTACCCCGACCGGCGGCAATCCGGATTCTTCCAAAGAGGAATTGACAAAACTCACCTTAAATGAAGTTGCACACTCGATTTTCTATGCCCCTATGTATGTTGCCATCGAAAAAGATTATTTCCGGCAAGAGGGCATTGAACTGGAGCTCGTCACAGGATTTGGAGTAGTATAATTAGTACAAAATAAATGATACAATATTCAGGACGGCAACTCCATCCGTCCAACACTCATATACGCCGCCCGTAAAAAGGTGTGCATCATTTCGGTTGTCAGCGTCATACCTTCTGGCAACCGGAACTTGAATGTATTACCTGGTATCTCCAAAAACTCTTGGTAAAGCAAAAATGTATCGTAAGATTCGTATATTTGATATTCCATACTTGCTCCCCCTCTTGTATTAACTACATATATTATAGCACAGAGGGGTTTGAATTGAATTTATTAAAAATACATTTTGATAGAAAATAATATTATTCCCCTCAGAGAGCTGATCTCCGAGGGGATTTTTATTAAATAGATGTGGTCTCTTTACTGTAAATTACCGACATGAGCCTTGCATACCATGGCGCTTTAGGACTCCACTTGTAACACGGCATGTCCTTACCATTGTTGTCCTTGTAAATCTGCTGGATGATTTTTAATTCGTCTGGATGACCCAATGTTATTACTTTTTGACCGTCAAAATAATACACTGCACCTTTTCCTTCTACTGTAAATAAACATTTCATCTCTTCTTCTCCTTCCTGTTCGATTCCTGTATTCTGTTTTTTTTGTTCGCTGCATGCAGACGCTCTACTGTCGATTGCCTTTGCAATCAGCCCAGCAATTCCTTTTGTACCTAAATTTCGATATCTGGCCACATCACCTGTGCCAGTGCAGAATAATGTCTCCACGATCATGCCAGGCATATTAGATGCATTCAGATCATGGTATCCCGAACTGTACTTTACACCACGGTTAGCAAATCCTTTATTTGCGAAATTCTGGCAGATGTTACTTGCGATCGTATTCATGGTCTGGTTGGATGCATCGTATAACCACACCTCTGTGCCGCCAGCTGACGCCGCTCCTGCCGCATTCATGTGCAAGGTGACATAGATATCGCACCCCGCACTATTCGCCCTATTTGTTCCGTCAGATAACTCGCTGGACACATTGGATGCATTGGAATTACAATCAACCACAGTATGACCGACTGCCTGTAGCATTGGTACAAGCTCATTGTAGATCTTCCGTACTTCTGCCTGCTCATCGATCAGACCGATTGCACCTTTACAATTTGGGGAATGCCCTCCCCTTAAGCCAATTTTCATTCTTTCTCTTCCTCCTGCTCTTCTGTTTCAAATGCTTTTTCCAGCTCCTCTACGGATACTCTGCCAAATTCGTTCTGTTCGCTCATGTTCTCACCTCCTTGTGCGATGTCGCACAATAAAAGAGGACGATTACTCGCCCTCCTGCTCCTGTGATTTATTTGTTAAAACATCCAGTGCTTTTTTTAACGCTTCCGGATATTTCACGCCCATAATTCCAACATTTTCCAAAATCGAGATACCCTCATTTGCTATAAATGCCAGTACCACGGCTGTACGGATGTAGTCTACGCCGAGAGTAACATCCAGCCGATATGCAATAAGTACGATCAGTAGGGATACCCCTTTTCTGCACAGGCCTTTCCATGCAGAGTAGCTGCTTAGCGCACCGTTCTCCGATTTGTTGCTCTTTTTCCAAAAGGCTGCGATCAGCAATCCAAGAACAAAGTCTACACCCATAAAAATGAGTAATGTAGTCAAATCCTCGGACCATCCTCCGATCAGGTTTACGAATCCTCCAGCAATAGCTCCAAACACCATGCATAAAAACGCCTTTACATTTGCTAACTGTTCCATTTTCTTCATATCCTCACTTTCCTTTCTGTTTTTAAAGTATAAAAATAAGACCATCACGGTCTTGCTCTAATCTCCATATTCGCTCCTTTAATCAATCATCTGTAATCCACGTGAACGTTGCGTGACGTTCTGTCCATGCGGCATTCTCCACATAAATCTTGATCCCCCCATCTTTTCCTATGCCGTATCTTCCCGTTCCAAATATGTTAGGTCCTGAAACTTCACTATAGGGAGCAAAGAAATCCACAACCGGTCGATATCCTACTGGAATTTTCACTTCGTTGAATGGCCCGTATTCGCCACTTCCCGGAAATTGTGCAATCATTGTGATCTTGCATGTTACCATACATCCTCTTCTTTTTAGTTCCACACGGATGTTATTAGCGGAGTTTGTACTTGTATATGGACCTTTCACGGTACCGGAATCGTAATTGCGATACGCATATATGCTTATACGTGGGGATACAGAATTTCTTGCATATATCATTTCATCCTCAAACTGGATTGTCGTTGCTTTTCTTGTATTTTCATTTGTAAACATGATGTTTTGCAAGTTCACGCTCATAGTAGCTCGATCTGTTGTCGGAGCCTTACCGGAGAAAGCCAAATACGCATTACTCAATGACGCAACATTTTCCACTGCTCCTTGCACGATTTTCTTGCTAATAATCTTTCCGGATGTAACATCGATAAGCATTGTTCCATTCTTATCCTTAATAAGTCCGGCAGTTACAGTTCCAAGATCTGCCGCTATCGCACTTAAAGTCTGTGCGTTTAAGTTATCAACAGAAATATAATGGATCACCCACCTACTTCCATCCCACCGCTTGATCGGCTGACCGGATGCCGTTTGCCATAACTGGCCAACTTTAGGATTTGACGGAGCCGTAGAAGATACAATTATGCCACTTGGTCCTGTTGCTCCTGTAGCACCGGTCGCTCCCTTATCACCATATGCTCCGATGATACATGGTGCTGATTGATACGTGCTACCATTTGTATAGGTAACAACTTCATAATTCCACAGATATTTTTTTGACGCCGTTATTGCTTGTACAGTTGTAGTCCATCCTGATGTGGACGCCGACACACCGCTTCCGCTTGCCGTTGCAAGATAATAATTCGTGATAGACTTTATTCCGTTTCCAGTTACCCCTTGTGGTCCCGTTGCACCAGTTGCCCCCTGCGGTCCTTTCGGGCCAGTCGCTCCTTGTGGCCCCTGCGGTCCAGTAGCACCTGTATTTCCTTGAGGTCCTTGCGGACCAGTAGCTCCTGTTGTTCCTTTGTCTCCGTATATCCCGATTATTTTTGGTGTAGTGGTCGCTGTCGTATTATCTGTAAACGTAAATTTTTCATAGTTCCACAAGTATTTATTTGTTGCTGTCATCGTCGGAACTGATGTACTCCAACCGCTTGACGCTGTTGTAATTCCTGTTTTTGCGGAAGAAATCAAATAATATTCTGTAATAGTTTTTATCCCTCTTCCAGACGTCCCCGCCGGCCCTTGTGGTCCATTATCACCTTGAGGTCCCGTTGCTCCCTGCGCGCCCTGTTTCGATTTCGAAACCGTAAACCGTCTTGTGATAGAATTTCCGTTGTATGTTACTTTAATGTCAACCCATCCGTTATCCGTAGATAGAGCGGATACCTTGTAAGTACGTGTACTTAAATCCCATGTACCAGCAATTCCGGAAGATTTTGTTACGGTGTAAGTAGCGACTTCTGAAACGTCCTGTGCGCCGTTGTAAACCTGCACTTTTGTAGAGCAATCTATAAAGTTTCCACCGTTTCCGTTTGTGTCTGTTGCTACTGTTTGGGAATCGTTGGACAATGTTACTACTAAAGTTTCTATGTCCTCTGGAGCCGGTGTCCATGCTGTTGATTTATTACCTTCTTCTAGCTGTAGATTTCGATATTCGATCGTAGATCCGACAGTTGAATTACTCCAATCAAATAAGAATAGCGAACGAGTTGCCGTAACGTTTGCAACCTCTTTAACAGAAGCCACACCGGAAACCCTTGTCCATTTTCCTACTTCTAAACCATTAATGCCAATAAAGTTACTAAAAATACTACTATTATGACTGGTATCCCTAAAATCAACCTTCGTACGCAGATTGGTAAACGAACCGGTTATTTTAACATCGAGTGAGAACGCAAATTCAGTCCCTACACGTTTCGACAGTTCCGTTACCGGGGTTGTATAAAAACCTTCAATCCATCCATAAGCGCTACCTATACCTGTGGCTTTCGTAGTAATTGTCGCACCTGGAGTAGTTGTTGATGAATGGTCTGTCCCAGTACAAACAATCCCGTTTTTACTATTTTTCAGTATGTTTCTACCACCGATTTTCAAATTATCCACATCCGTAAGCACAACAACACTCTGCGTATCCAAAGCATTTATAGTCCCGTCTGCGCTGTAAAGCGTGCAACGGAGTATTTTCGCAGTTGCAGTCGGTGTATACTCCTTTGCACTTTCGTTCGCAGATGAGGTGTATTTCACGGAGTATGATGTTCCGTTGGTTGACTCTTCGATTTTAAATCTACCATTATATGGTATCCTTGTCGCACTGTCTCCATCTCGATAAAACGACCGGAATGTTATTTTAGATGGTGTTAAAGCTCCGTCTGCACCTTTTTTAATAGCGGTATCGGACGCTTCCAGGATGTAGCTTCTTGAGTTTGTTCCGTCTTTTCCATTTTCGCCTTTGATTTTTGTCCATGCGTATTTCGTCGGGTCTGTAGAATCCGCTTGCGTGAAATCTGTATACTGTCCAATATAAAACTTCCCAGCGCTATTCGAAACATCAAACCCTGTCTTTCCATCTGCGCTGTTTGCGTAGGCGATATGTAAATAACTTGTTTTCCCATCTGCACCATTCTTACCAGCAATTCCCTGATCTCCTTTTACGCCTTGCGATCCTTTAAACTGCGACCAGGTATATCTTGCAGGATCTGTAGAATCTTCCTGTACAAAGTCCACATAAGTTCCAATATAAGCAGACGGCGTCTCTGTCATCTGACTGAACGTTGTCGGCTTTGCCACAGAAGAATACTTGATGTGGAAATAACTGGTCTTTCCATTCGCACCAGCTGTTCCAGGAATCCCCTGTTCGCCTTTTTCTCCTTGCAGCCCTTGTAGCCCACGTTCCCCCTGTTCTCCTTTTATTTTTGTCCATGTATACTTCGTAGCATCTGTACTATCTGCCTGTGTATAATCCGTGTACTGCCCGATATAGAGCTTATTTGTACCATCCGTGGTGGAAAATCCCGTCTTGCCATCTGCACTGTTTGCGTAGGCGATATGTAGATACGGGGTCTTTCCATCAGCTCCCGGCTTTCCGGGTGTTCCGATCGCCCCGTCTGTGCCTTTGATCTTGCTCCATGCGTATTTTGTCGGGTCTGCGCTGTCATTTTGCGCAAAATCAACATACATTCCGATATATTCCCTATTACTGTCGGACACGGAAAAATCTGTCCTACCGTCTGCGCTGTTCGCATAGGCGATGTGGGTGTACTGTGTTTTTCCGTCCTTCCCATCTTTTCCCGGGATTCCCTGATCCCCCTTTGGACCCTGTATACCATCCAATCCCGGAGCGCCTTGTGGTCCCGGAGGTCCCTGTTCGCCTTGCTCTCCTTTCTCACCTTGCGGACCCTGTTCCCCGTCTTTTCCGTCCTCTCCATCCATTAAATCTGCAATCGTAACCTCGTAATACCCACGTTTTATCCCATTTTCCATAGCCTCAAACGAGTACACCGCCTTTGTATCCACGTCAGTAGCATTTACCGTAACACTCTTACCAACATAAAACTCTGTGCCATCTTTGCTCCACCGGAATTGTAGCTTGTCTGCCACGTCCACGCCGTTATCGTAAGCGTAAGCTGTCAGAGTAGTGCTGCCGATACCATTTTTAAAGATGATGCCGTTGTTTGTGGCAATGGAGCAGGTGTAAATCTTTGTTTTGTTAATCAGATCCTCTACTTTCTGCAGCAAATCTTCCGAGATTTCCGACTGCAGCTCTTTAAAATTGGTAAAGACTGTCTTGTTTGCTTGCGGATTCGTGAAACTGCGAACCTGCTCCGATACTCTTGCACTCAAGTATAAGGTAGGAACGTACTCCTCATCTTCGATCTCCACGGTATCTCCGATAGCGGTATCAAAGTATCCCGTCACATCATAAGTCACGACCGGTTCAGATGCTGTTCTCAAGTCCGATAGCGCCATACTGTACAGTTTGTCTTTGTTATCCGTATCGTAGGATTTTGGCATAAAGATGTATCCATCTTCCTTGTTTATCAGGTTTGATGGAAATCTGTCCCTTGCCTGCGGCGCCCGGATATCTGGACCTTGTGTATAAAACTCTACTACGCCGTTCTCATCCAGCTCTTCTTTCTCAATTCCCTGTATAGTCAGTCCATCCTTTCCTGTTGGACGGATACCGGTGTACAGATTTTCGATACTGGATTCCTTCCGGATGCCGGTAACATTTTTCCCGTACCGCAGTTTGATATCTCCCCGGAACTCCCCAACTCCCGTGTTATTGTCTGAGTGTTCCCGATACACGTTCATTACAATTTCTTTCAGTGAATAATCATCATTTAACACAGTCTGGAACTCAATCTCCGCATCGAATACATTCGCCACGGAAAATAAACGGGACAGTACCGTTGCCTCACCTGTCCATTCGTTTGAAATCCGCTTATCTGACACTTCATTGATCCCGATCCGCACGGTACGTTCCGGATCAAAGGCAGTTACATATTCCTCAAAGCTCATTGCGCTTTCAGATTTGTACGCACCCACATTCTCATTGATCAATTCGAAACTTAAAGACCATGCTGTCGCAGTAACTGTAAATTCATCCTTTTCCACATGTACGATATTCAGATAGTAGTCTTTTCCGTTATATACAAAGGCTACTTTATTCCCTTCTACGATATACGCCGCATCCTCGTGTTTGGAACTTACCGTAAATGCGTATGTATTCGCTGTCCCCTGCAGATATTCATGGAGCTCATCGTTCCAATAATGCATAGAGTTTCGATGGGTGTTATCCAAAAATGCAAGCACCCTGTCATGTGGATTCAGTACGGCAATTCTGATTTCATTCATTATAAATATGCCTCCCTTATTTTTGCTTTAATCGTTGGCGGCGGACTGCTAAATGCCGAGTAGGAGAACTGGATCTCCGTCTCTCCCGGCGGTACCAGAAAATGCTTACTTCCTCGGATTTCATCTTCCATCCGCTTCATCCCGTTTACATAAACCGCTGTATCATTTCCATCAATATAGACCACATCTCCGGACTTATACCGGTTCGGCACATCTCTGTATTTTTCCACGTTATCTTTGCGGAACCAGATTTTTTTAAGATAGTTATGCGTAACCAGCTGATTCCCGAGATTCCGGTCTCCCCACTGCCCGATCCAGACCTGTATCTTCTCACACGCCATGTCTTTAATCTCCGGGATAGTAAAATAATAATACTGACCGTACCAAAAAATCCGTAGCCTGTCACCCTCTTTTAAAAAATCATTATGACCGCCACCCATCTTTAAATTAAACGGGTTTCCCTCATAAGCTGTCGGCTGGAAATCCAGTGTCTTGATCTTCTTGTTTTGTGGTGCGAACCAGTCCACATGCGCCGTATTACCAACCGTATCACTCTTGTTAATAGACATAGAGCAGATCACTTCATTTTCCCCTGTAAGAAACGCAATAGTCTGTGCTCCCGTCTGTCCCATCAATCCAGTCTCGAACCAGTGCTGCGTGTAACAGTAAAAGTTCTTTGCCCCACGTCTGCCCTCGCTGTCAACCGGGATAGTAAGTGTTCTCATTCCGCCGTTCCAGTGTCCGTTCGTAGCCTGCCCACCCTTTAAAGCCATTACGCTGTATCCGGCAACGTCCCGCACTTCCAGCGTTCCTTGTGTGGTATTCTCCGGATTTTGATGAGAAGTACCGTGATCGTCTTGAAACAGGCTATACCCCTCTGACAGTATCTCTGACGCCTTATAGTCTTCGCCGTCTGCTTCTTCGATCTTGCCGAGTTGTATTGCACCGTATTTACTGGCAATCCCAATAAATCCATTTTCATGGTTGTGAGTGATATCGTAGCTTACCGGAACGGATTCTGTACCACCATTTACAATAGTAAGCGTCTGATATCCGCTTTCCTGATGGGCAGTAAACGATTTTTCCGCTGCTGAATATTTCCGTGGATCACAACAATAAAAAGTAAATTCGCTTTTTACGTTCAATCTGCCTGGCTCCACATCTCCTACACTTGATTTCGTCCCGATAAAATATTTATCCGGTTCATCTGCAAAAATCAGCTTTGCCTGTTCCTTATTTAAGATTCCAGAGAGTTTGTTGAATTTTTCCTGAAACTCTCTAGGAGATGTGCAAAGCAACTGGTATCCAACTGTAATACTTCTGGTTGTATCTCGCTTTCCCGTATACTCGGACCCATCCACAAGATCAATTTCTCTCTCCGAAATTTCCGATCCCAAAAGCTCACGACCGGTCACGTACAGAGTTCTGTATCCATCAATCAAATTTTCAATATATGTCCCATCAATCTGCAGAGCCTCACTCGGCAGGGAACTCTTGCTCCCCGCCTTATTTGTATCCACAAACTCATACATGGCTTCTTTCTCCTTTCAGTCTCATCTTCATGCTCTCACGTCTTTCCAGATCTTTCTGCGTAAATTCCGCCGTAACACGCGCTGCTTCTCTGCCGTTATATTCAACCGGCACAACGATTGTGTATGTAACATTTCTGTTATAGGAATAATCACCGGAAAGTTCAGAATCCAAAGCACCTGAAGCTCGCATCCTCATATCTGTGTATAATGTTGGGATCTCCACAATGCTCTGCGTAGCTTCTGCAACCTTTCTGGACATCGACTCAATTCCAAGTGCAAATCCCTCTCCTACATAGACACCCAGCCCGGCAAATACTCTTGAAGGACTGTGAATTTTCGCTTTTGCCCTGACTGCCGCATCTGCAGCCGCAGCCATTTGCGCTGCAACTGATCTGATATATCCAAGTGTAGATGCCATGCCTTTTGCAAGTCCCTGTCCAATATACACGCCGCAAGAATAAGCACCAGATGAAGTGCTGTTAAGTGCTGACAAAATGGACGTTGACATTGATCTCGCCGTAGAAGTTGCCCTACTTGCACCGGAGGATAGAGCGGAATTAAATTGGCTCATTGCCTGCGTTGCAATATTCGTCAGCATTGAAATAAGTTTATTAGCAGATGACGTAATTTTAGAAACACCACGCTGCACGGAATTAGCAGCTGAATTCATACCGTTAGTAAGCGCTTTTGAAAATTGCGCCCCGGCTTTCGCGGCCGAAGAATCCAGTTGTGCTACCAGCGCTTCCGCACCTGCACTAATAGAAGCAAATGCTGCCATGATACTGCCAGTATCTATAACAGGAATTGAAAAACTTGCTAATGCTCCGCTAATCATAGCCATGCTAGTAGGAATTTGAACGGCCGTTGAATTTAGTTGCGTAAGAGTTCCTGAAAACATTGAAATCTGCACCGATGCAATTGTAATTGCTCCAATAACTCCGTTAAGTCCATCTGCAACGGTACCAATTCCTTTTCCTTTTGCAGAAATTTCTCCGAGACCAATAGCTACCGATCCGAGTGCCTTTGCTATATCTACAATAGATAGACTAGCAATCGTGTTGATACCGTCAGCTACGCTCTCGAATCCTTTGCCAGCATTTTTGGCAGAGTTTCCGATTGAGTCAATGATTCCAGCAACAGAATCCAAAACACTGGAAAATCCACCACTAATTGAATCTATAACTTTCGAAATCCCGTCTGTGACTTTTTTAAACCCATCCCCTAATGAATCAATAACACCTGTAATGATGTCCCCGGCAGTTTTAAAAATATTTACAAGTGTATTGCCAACAACTGATACTATTTGGCTAACTGAATCAGAAACAGTTGACACAAAATTTCCGAATACTGGGAAGATAGCTACGATAGCACCAGTGATTACCCCTATTACTTGAACAACAACATCTCCAAGTATTTGAATTACGCTTCCTAGTGCTTCAACAAAAGGCGTTGCCAGAGACATTCCAGCACCAACCATAAGGATGGTTGCGCCGAAAGCAAGCATCGCTGGTATAGCAGCTGTCAGAGCCGTCCCAAATACCGCAAATACTGCAACCAAACCACCGATAACAACTCCGAATGTTCCCATTGCAACAGCTCCGTCTGTACCAGTTTTAGCAAGAGGTGTCATGGATAATGCCATTGCTGATACCGCACCAGCAAACACCGCAATGCCAACTGCACTTTCCTGCAGTTTCTTTCCCATAGTTCCAAGTATGATTGCTAAACCACCGACAACAACTCCGAATGCAGCAAGCGGAGCAACAGCGGTTGTTCCTAATTCTGCCAGCGGTTTTACCGCAAGTGCAAAACCAGCTAAGGCGCTTACTATTAAGGCAATACCAGCACTTTTTTGAAGTGAATTAAAGCCTTCTTTTAAAGAGGTTACTCCTTTTACGCTCGTCTTGCTCGATACCTCAACTGCTCTCTGTCCTTTGGAAATTCCGAATAATTTCCCAGCGATTTTACTTATTCCAGCTCCGGCAAGGCCGGCAATTGCACTCGTGAATGTGCCTACAAATGGAGCAACACTTTTCGCAATCTTAAAGCCTTTATATGCAACGAAAAGCTGTGGGAGTTTTGATATCACTTTCGCGATGGTCTCCGAATGTTCTTTCAGGAATCCGGCAAATGTTTGCAATGCCCCACTCGCAGAGTCCATTACACCAGCAAAAGAACTGATGCTTTCCGTGGAGCCAAATGCACCAGTAATCTTCCCCAAATCTTCTCCGATTGCAGAAAAGGCGTCTCCAAAAGCAGCCTTTATTTCGGAAACCTCTGTCTTTAAAACATTCCAGTATCCACTTGCTTTATCGAGAAATCCAGTTAATTTCCCTGCGATTGCATCTCCATCAAGATCTCCAATTTTATTGATTATCCCGTCCAAGGACTTAATTGCTCGGCCAGATAAAACATCGAATGATGGCGCAAGTTTATTACTTACTGTTTCAGTCAACCCGTCCATCGCCTGATCTACGGTCTTATATTCTGTTGCAAGCTTCGTAAACGCGTCATTTGTGCCGACTTTTGCGATAGCATCGAAGAAATCTTCTGTCGCGATTTTCCCGTCCTGCACATTCTGTACAAGCTCCGTGGTAGTCATACCCATTTCTTTTGCGACTGCTGATATACCAGCCGGAGTCTGCTCAATCATGAGTTTAAAGTCCGCCCATGCAACTGTTGGCTTTGCTGCCATCTGTGTAGCCTGCTGGCTTAAAGTCTTCATTGCCTGTTTTGGATTCTCAGCCGCCGCAGCAAGCCCTCCGAATCCCTTTACAAGCTTGTTCGTGCTTTTAATCCCAACTGCACTCAACTGAGCATAAGTACTCGCCATATCAGATGCACTATAAATCGTATCTTCTGCAAACTCTTGCAATTCCTTTTTTACAGATGCAATCTCGTCAGCACCTTTTCCAACCATCGACATGTTTCCATTAAATGTTTTCCATGCAGCGCTGGAAGAATTTAACTCTGACACCATACCACCAATACTGGATGTGACAGCACCAAATGCCTTTTGTCCAATTCCGGCCATGATTCCAAATCCGATTCCACTCGTGAGCGTGCTTTTTAAATTGCTTACGGTACCCATTGCGGATTTGAAAGCAGACGTAAATCCCTTATCCTGTGCAGACAATATTGCCTTCACGGAAAAACTTTCTGCCATGCCATCACTCTCCTTTCATCATTCTGCCGATTATGTCCAATCTTTCATTTTTTTGCTTTCGGTTCCTCACACGATCTACTTCTTTTTCGTAATCAAAGAATTTTCTGAATCTCTGATACACTGGTTTCGACCTATTCTTTCCAACCTTTTTCTCTGCTTTTACAGCAAAATTTAAGAATGCCTGCAGATGATTTCGATAGTCCTTATCTACTTCTCTTAGCTGCACAGCTTCCATAAGCAGGGTGTATTCCGGGATCGTCAACCTGTCCACTTCTTCAAAGCTCTTGAAACCCAGATACCGAAAACAATTCAAAGCTGCTTCTTTGTAGTATTCTTCAAACCCTACACCATCAACTATCTTTTCCGTGCTTCTTCCTCTTCTATCCTCTGTTTCTCTTTCTCCACAGCATCCACCAACTCTTTCGTCGTCCTCTTCGTAGCATTCGCACTCTTTAAGAAACCCATTACTGTATCTGTAAGCTCATCGATATCTGTATTCTCGTCATCGATATAACCATCGAGCAGATTTCTTGTTACTCTTGGGTTCTGCCCTTTATTCGCAACATCAAGAATATTCACAAGAGCTTCTGGATCTCCATCCATCAAATTCATAAGCGCGTACCGGAACCCCACATCTTTTTTAACTCCAGGTGCTCCATCTATCGGCACATTTGTCTGCTTGTTTATCTCTCTCAAAAATCCCATTCCAAAGTTAAACTGGTACACCTGTCCGTTAATTGTTAATTCCATCATTTTTTATTCCTCCATTAAAAAGAGAGCGGTCTTGCCGCCCTCTATGTACATGATCTATTCTTTTCCTACTTTTGCCTTTCCTACTTTACCTCTGCCGATTAAGGCTACATCGTCAGAGGGCATTATTCCCCCTCTTTCACGCTGTCCTTAAACACGTAATTCGCGATTTCCTGCTGCTGCGTTGTCACGGTTACATCTCCGCGTTTACCTGATCCGTTGATGCCAAAAGTAAGGGATACTTCCACATTCTCATCTGCAGAAGACGTGACCTCAACTTCTGTGAGATATCCTTGGAAATACATTCCCTTAAATTTATTCGGACCCGCTTCCGCTGCTTCTTCAAGGTTTACTTCCCAAATTTCAAGAAGTTTATCGGAATCCATAGCGTCCTCAAGTTCTGTGATCAATTTATCGCCTTTTGCCAAAACCGCAGTGGCTGTAATTTCTGTCTCCGCAGCTCCTGGTGTACGGATTGTACCGTCTTTCGTTGCAGTAGAATCTGCATCCTTACTCTTGGTTCTTCCATTCTCCGTTGTAAACGCAAGATTCTTTGCTGCTTCCTGTTTCGCTTTTTCTGCAAGGCGGTACAAATATACAATTTTCTTGCCAGATACCGCCTCTGCAAATAACTGTAATCCTGTCTCAAACATGCTTTTTCTCCTCTCTGTTAACTAAACTTAAATTCAATTTCCAACACCCCGTGCAATAAAGGTTGTTTTGTTGTTGTATCCGGAAGTATCCTCTGGTTTACATTCCGGACATTCCATGCAAAATTTTCGGTATGATCCAGTCTTCTGCATGCGCTTTTGATCGCCAGCAGCATTTTTGACACCGTTCCCCTCTGTCTTGGATTGTTGTGCCAGACATGAATTGTCTGATACACATTGCCAAACACAGCCGTTTTATTGGCATCATCTGACTGTTGGCTATCTGCGAGATAAACAAAAGGATACGGCGTACCATCCGGCGGTAAGAAGCCATCATATACGTCACATCCTAATGCTTTGATCTCTGTAAGTAATTCTGTAAATAATTCTTGCTGTGGATCCATGTCTCACCTCACAAGCTTTTGTAAATCTTTTTCAAACTGTTTCTTCTGCTCCTCAAATGCAGGCTTCATATATGGCTGTGCTTCCATGAAGCGGGTTCCTAGTTCCACGTACACAGAATAATCAGCTGTTGACTCTACGGTGGCAGTCATTCCACCGTCTGAAATCTCCAAGCCGATGTTGTTCTTAAGATTGCTAGTATCTACCGGAGCCTTCCTCTGTGCTTTCTTTTGCATCTCAGAGCCGTTCAATTTTACGGTGGTCTTCACTGTACTCATATCCATACGCTTTTTTAAACCTTTGCTCATCTTCACAATTCCCTCAAACTTAATTTCTGCCACTTTGCACCTCCGATACTACAAACACATGCTTTGTTCGAAGTTTCCGCTCAAAATCCACTCCGTACACTTTCCTTCCGACTCTGATCCGGTGGAATATTTCTGCATAATGAGTCTGCAATTGAATTGTAAGACTTCCTTGTTTAATGCTGCCATAAATCAGGTTCATCGTTTCTGTTCCGGTATCTGAAACGCTTCCGTACTTCTTCACTTCCGTCACGTGGTCATCTGCGTAATCACCAGTATCTGGATTGTACGCTCCATGTTCTACCGTCTGAAAATATACAGCTTTATCATACCTCATAGGAATCGCACCCTCCCACGTTTTACCCCGTCTACAGAGTCAAGATACGCTTGTATTTCGTCCATATAGGCGGAAAAATCATTTTCATTGTACGTAGTACTTTCTCCAGCCACGCTATGTGAGGACATGCCCTCAGAGCCAATGCGGTTAAACCGGATCACTGCCACATCCGTAACGATATGCTGCATACTCGATGGCACTTCCATGCCACCAAGAAGCAGTTTCAAACGATTTCGCACAGATTCCAGAATCAGTAAAAGCTTTTCATCGGAATCCCTATCGGAAACGTCAATTCCCAGAAGAATTTTTAAATCATCCAACATTCAATTTCAACTCCTTACGAATTCGCCATAATCCCCTGTTTTTTCATCTCCGCAAGAATCGCATTGATTTTGTTTTTCAGATCAGTCGCTGTTTCTGTCGACAAATCTGCAATCAAAGCCATCTGTTTCACACCGCCGAGCGTTGTTTTATTCGCCGCTGGAAGAGTGTAACTTGGTCCCGCAGGTCCCTGTGCGCCCGGATCTCCCTTGTCTCCTTTCGGTCCTACTGCTCCTGCTGGTCCTGCCGGTCCAACCTGCTCATTCTTCACGCCCTGCTCTAACTTATTCAGTTTCTCTGCTGTAATAACGTCTCCATCGCTCCATGTTGTTGGTGTATATGCCATATCTACTACCTCCGTTATATTATTTCGCTTTTCCTACTTTTGCCTTTCCGATCTTCCCACTGCCAATCAAGGCGGTATCGTCAGTGGGTACTACCCCACCGACACTTTAACTACAGCTTTCTTGTTGTCATTCGGAATAAATTCTCCAGCCTTACCAGCTCCCTGCAAAGCTACACCGTCAAAATCCTCGGATTCGATCGTTCTCGCTGTGTTAATTCCAGTAAATGCTTTTGCAACTCCGGCAATATATGCATAGGCACATTCTTTGGACTGGAAGAGCTCATCCGGAATCTCCTCTACAAGGAATCCCTTGAACTTCACAACCTCATTGCCATCAATGTTTACAGTAGAGTTTTTAGCAGTCGTATTCAGAGGATGATCCACAACGGCATTGTACAGATCGGAACAAACCTTAATTTTTTTCGTTCCAACTGCTTCAATATTATTGAAATACTTAGAAAGTTCATTGAACAACTTCAAAACATTGTCTGCCGTATAATCAGCAACGCTTAAAGTTTTTCCGGCAGATGTGGAAATAAATTTTCCATGCTGCTTATTAAACTGCTTTGTTTTTGCCCGAGACTGCAGTTCCAAGCGATCTGCTACCGCAACATCAAAATCATTATTTACGGTGTGGCGGTCAATCCCCTCATGGAAATTCCATCCCCAAGAGTAATTAACCGGTGTGTTAGTGTAAATAATCTCTGTTCTTTCTCCGAAACGGCTAGAATTACCGGTTCCCGTTCCAAAAGCTTTCGTAGCTGTTTTATCGTACCCAGTTCCAACCACAACCGGAATGTCTGATGTTTTTACATAAAAGGCTGTTTCGTTTTCTCTGACTCCATCCAGTGCCTCAAGTTCGCCGCCGAAAAAATCCGCGAAATAGGACATCTTTTTAAATACTGCCTGCAAAAGACTTTTAAACTCAAGCTGGTAGCTCCTTATCGGCATATCATTGTTGTCTCCTGCCGCAAATAACTGTAACATCATAAATTCTCTATTCTTCATCTTCACATTCTCCTTATTTATACTTTGCAAGTCTCTTTTCAAATTCAGACAACTGGCTTCCTGAGTTCGTCATGGTTTTTGGTGTAGTTCCGGTTGCTCTGGCGATCTCGGCTTTCTTAAGCTGGTATTCCACGATTTTTACAAGCTTATCAATTTTTGCATTCGTATCATCAGCGTCATTCCCTACAACAAAATCAAGAACATCCTGCGTTGCTTCAATTCCTTTTTCTGCAAGAATGCCTGTGGCGCTTCTGCTAAGCTCAACCTTTGCAGCCTCCTGCTTCAGTTTTTCATTCTCTTTTTGCAACTTCTCGATCTCGTAATTCTGTTTCTGCTCAGCATTCATTTTTGCCAGCTTTTCTGCCTCTTCCTTAGCACTCTTTACCGCCTGTTCCTGCTCAGTTTTCCATTTTGCGAATCTTTTGTTTACAATCGCATCCACATCCTTGTCTGTGTACTTTTTTTCTTCCCCGCTATCATCAGATGTGTTTTCCGGATTAACACTATCTTTCACCGCATCAGGTTCTGCTGTGTGATCTACGGTTTCTTCTGCAAATAACTGCAGCATTCTAAACATCCTGCTCTTCATTTTTCTTTACCTCCTAAAAGTTTAATGACATTCTTCATGGTCCTTTCCCCTAGCTTTTTACGCCTTCAAGACTTGGGCGCGAATTACATAATTGCTACATAATCCGGAAACTCATCGGCAATCAAGCGAATGCCAACGAAAAAGGAATCCACCAGAGTTTTTGATTTCTCTGACAGATTCCTGTATTCTATCTCAGCCTTTCCGGGAGATATTCTGTATTCTATTTCATCATCCGTTAAGTCATCAATCGACTGGATCAGCGTCTGCGTAAGCGCCGTAACGCCAGCACAAACAATGTCTTTTCCAGGTTCTGCGTGCCCGGCGTGTCCAGAGATTTCGATTCGCTCTGGTCGAATTCTTACCTCAATCAATCGTTATCGCCCCCCTTCGGCGTGAAACAATTGTGGATTATCGCAATGTAGCATATACAACGCATTTCCAAGTTTCTCAACCTGCTTCTCTTCCAGTTCAATACTGTACATTTCATCAAGTGCATGCAACAATTCATGTACTAAAGTCGATTTTTTCTGTTCTTCTGACGCATCTGCATTCAGGACGATTTTCTCTGGGAGATACTGTATCAGCCCATACAAATCGCCTTCTTCATCATGTAGATTCTGTTGTTCTTCTACTGTATATTCTTTATATAAAACTTTTACTTTCTCTGGTATGCTCATATCATTCACGCTTCCTTCCTTAAAAATAGGTATAAAAAAACCACCAGCCCGCTCGACCGATGGTATTACATTGCATCAATTTCTACTTCTTTTACTAGATCGTTTAATGATTTTCCGCTATAAAATTTATCATTCATAACCTCATCTACATTATCATACTCTTTCGTATCATCACCATGCCACGCTTGATACGTTGGAATGTAATCTCTGACTTCAACTGTCACTCCCGATGCCAATCCTTTGTAAAAGAAAGAAATATCATTGCAACACTCAGATAAAATTTGTCTTAATTCATCTTTATTCATAATATATCGCCATTCTCCTTTCTTTCCTCTTTGCTTAATTCGCGAGTTGTCTTATTCTTCAGTCTACCATCATCTCCCCATGTATAATCATGTACGTGTTCCCCATGTTCTCCATAAGGATGCTGCTTGGGATTCCCATGCGCAGTTGTATGGATATCTTTATATTTTAATTTTGACTCTCCGTAAAAAGCTCTTACATCTACTTTTCCATCTTTTCCAATGTGATCTATTACCATTCCCGCCTCTGCCATTTTAGGAGGACCAGAATGTCCGCTGACTGTTCTATCTGCCTTTATTATACCAGAATCCGTTTTCTTTTCAACCCTCTTCTTCCAAGTTTCAAAGTTCATCCCATGTTCAGAATACCCGTCCAGCCACTCATGATACTCTTTATCATCCGTATATGCCGCTGTACTGCACCGGCAGCGTGGATGCATTGGATGTGCATTTTCTCCGGGCATCATTTTCGATACCTTGAAATGTTTTCCGTCTAAAGCCCTGCAGATCTGGCAGGCTGTCGGCTCCGCGATAAACTCATACTCATCAAATCCATTGCGGATATAAGACTGTTTCTGCGCTTCTGCCTGCACCCTTGACAGTTCCGTTATCATCAGTCGCTCTGCATTTTCCCGGCTTACTCCAAACAGTTTGGTAAGATGTTTTGCCAATACTCTTGGATTCTTTCCCTGTATCAGACCTGTTTGTAAGAGTTTCGATAATTCGGCTTTAAGCATATCCTGATACATCCAAATACGGTCCGAATATTTTGCATTGTGGAATGAAGCATTTGCAATTGCATGTGCCATCTTCGCATTGTTCTGAATGGATTTGCCAAGAATTCCAGCCTGCCTTTCAAATTCTTCCAGCGTTTTCTCCGTCAGGATCTGGTCAAAATACTTCTGAAGCTCATCAAATCCACCGACAAGATGCATTCCGATATTTGCTTTCAGCATTTCAAGCCGGTTAATCTTCATAGCTGCGTTATAGAGTCTCATTTCCTCATTGGCTTCCTTCGAAAAATCCTTATCCTTTACATACTGCTCCGCCTTCCGGCTGTACGCATCAATGTCCATTTTGGATACTCGCTTCTTCGCTTCTGCAATTGTGATTCCCTCTGCTTTTGCATATCGCGTGTAAAATCCATTGATCTCTTTCTGGATTTCATCCATCATGTTCGCATAGATCTTCTCAATCTCTTTCGCGTATTCAGCTTCGTCCTTGATATTCTTCTTCCGCTGTTCTTCCTCTCTATTCTTCCAGTACGTCCTGCTGCTCATCTGCCGCACCTCCGAACATCCGCTTCTCTACGATTGTTTGCTGCTTCTTTTCTTCCTCTTTCTCCATTCGATCTATCTCCTCTGAAACATCCTTAACGATCGAGAGGACCTGCAGCTGCGTTTCCTTGGACACGATGCTTTCAAGCGCCTGTGCTGTCTGCGCTTCTTCAAGGAGATTCTTCGGGATATTTCTGCTCATTGTAAAATCAATATCTTTCCATGCGTCCCGATCTGACACATTCGTTGCAAGGGAGCAAAACAGCTTATATCGTTTCCTCATGGACTTTTCAACTTTACGGTCAAATGTTAGTGCAAGATTGCTCATGGACTGTAATTTGTATGCGAGAGAAGTTCCGGAGGCATTTCCAAACGATTCGTCTGAGATATTCGCTACCATACTTGTCTGATAAATCAAATCCTCGAGCCGATTCAAAAGATTTTCCTGTGTTCCGTCTGCCGTAGGTTTGCCAAGAAACTGCACGATAATATCTTTTGCATTGTCTGTACCATAAAGGTTTATAATCCGGTTGTCGCGAATTTTATAAACGCCTTCCTCGTCCAGTTCGGCGCCCAGCACTGCAAGATACGCTTCTGCGAAAGAATCTACATCATTCGCCTTTTCTCCGATCACTCGGTTGTATGTTTCTACCATGCCGGCAACTTCTTCATACAGACCGATTCTCTCATCGTTCAACACGTATTCCACGCAGTTAATACGCCCGTAAGGATTCGGTATACTCTCCTGCATCTTTTCTCCATCGAATGGGATTATTTCTGTCCTTGTAAGTATCTCACCATACCTTGTAACATTATCGTCCTTTTTTCCATATCTGACAGCAAATAGAGCGCGGCTCTTTACGGTATCATCGTAGACAACAAACAGTTCTTTTGGATTGCAGACTACTGTCTTTGTCTTTGCTTCTTCGTCTTGATAGAAATACTCAAATGCATGTCCGTAGATGCAACATTTCTTCACCAGTTCGTATTCCTGGTCAGAAATATCATTATCACGGTCAAATTCAAGGATCGCATCTTTTATTTTTTCGTCCGGATGCGATTTTTTAACCGGAATCCCATAAGCATATCCCAAAAACGTCTCTGTGATATACCTTGGGAAATTCACCGCCAGTCGGTTATCCGGCTTCCATGACTCCTTTTCCGGAAGACGGAATACATCGTGAAATCCTTTGTATAGATTCTCAAGATATCTGTACCTTGGCATTCGTTCTTCGTGCTTGCGAATATACTCATCTACTAATGTCATATTGATTTCTTTGTCGGCGGAACATAAAAGCGGTTCCGGCAGTTTGTATGGTCTTTTCCCATTCATTTTATATTCCTCCTCTAAAGGTCTTTAACTTCACTTTGCCTTTTCTCTCCTGCTCAATAGAATATCTGAGCATTGCCATTGCATCATCAAAGAAATTCACTGGCTCATCTGTGAAGGTGTTCGTCTTCTCATCTTTTCGCCATTTCCATTGCTGGATCTCCTTAATCGTATTTACGCAAGACGGATGTATATGGATTGTATGCTGCTTTAAGTAATCAATCTGCGCTTTTACACTGTTCGGCTCTTTCTTGACCGGACATGCTCTGTATCCTGCTTTCTGCCACATCTTAATCCTGTCTGGCTCAGCAGAATCACAATACATGGTAATTCGCTTCTGGAATTTTCCCTCAGCCAGCTGTATGATTTCGGACGTATCTTTTTCAAATACATACAATTCCCGGCATAAGTAGATATCTCCATCCTTGAATCCAATCTCCCCGATACAGTTCGCATGGTTGAATCCAAAATCCTGTGAATTTACCATGTAATCAAATCGATCAGAAGATGTGTTGAATTCCTCGACCACATAATTTGTAAGAATCAGACCGCCAGTTTCTCCCCATTCACCGAGTCCATAAATCCGATATCCATCAGGATCCCGTTCTTTACGCATCATCATGCGCCGGTGATACGCTTCGTCTATGAACCGGTTCTGCAGGTATGTAGACTGGTGTGTGTATACATCATCACTTTTTATGTCGAAATATTTTGCTTTTAACCAGTGCGTTGCTGACACCGGATTGAAGCTGAACGTGATCTGATAATACAAAAATGGATTGAATGACAAGTCGCCTCTGAGTCGGTCATCGAGAATATCGACATCCGCTTCATATAGCTCCGTTGCTTCTTCAATCCATATCCATGTTAATTTTCCGACATCGAATGTGATGGACTTTACTTTTTCTCGCTGTCCATCGTCTTTCATTCCTCGAAAAATCACTTTATTTCCAGTTACTTTAGAGATCAGCTCCATTGGATTGCTTCTGATCTGCCAGAATAATCCCGCTTTATCCCCGTATATCTTGTATATTGCACTCTTCAACTCCGCATAAGTACTATCTTTGTTTGTTGTGTCTACTTTCCGGACGCACAGAAGATTCGCACCTTTGTACTTCGGATCACCAAGTTTGATGATAAAATTCTGTGCAATGTTTACCGACTTTCCGGATCCGGCAGAGCCTTTTGCCAGTCGATATCGTTTCTTGCACTCATTAAACTCTTTGAAATTTCTGTTAAATCCAACATTAACTTTCTTCATCCTCATCACCATAGTCTACTACAATCTTCATGTCCATATCTCCTGCTACATCCAGCTTGTCATTCCACATACCTAAATGTCTGCCGAGAAGCTCAAGCGCCTTTACCTTGTCGCAGGGCTTCTGTTCCAATCCATCGCGCCCCTTTTTAATCGTTCCGAGGGCTCGCTGCTGTTCCTCCGTAAGGTTATCTGTAAGTTCCAATTCTACGGTCCGATACAGAATCGGTTCTCCGTCCTCTCCTACGAGTGGAATAATATTTCCATCTACTTCTGCTGTAGCCTGTTTCTCAACTACTTTCGCGTAGTCAGAAGCCTTGGAAAAAGCAATCGCAGCTAGTTCCTGTAGCACCATGTCCTGGGTGATCTCCGTTCGTTTCTGCCGTTCTTCCATTCGTTCTGTGATATATGTTTGAATCCGAGTATTTCCGAGTAATTTTCTCGCTGCTGCATCTGCCGAACTATCTTTTTTGCAATTCGGATACGCCGCGCGGTAAGCCCGTGTGGCATTTAGATCAATCAAGTACTCATCTGCAAATATTTTCTGTTTTTCTGTCATAGGACTCACCACCTTTTAAGCATAATAAAAGCACCCATCTCTGGATGCTAAGAATTTAGGACTACTGCAAAATGAAAGAATTATAACAGCAACAAAACCAAAATAACCAAGTACACAATCAAAATTTATAGGAAAAAGGAGTAACTTGCAGTAGTCCACAACGGGTATAGCAGGACTCGAACCTACGACACATCGGTTAACAGCCGATTGCTCTACCAATTGAGCTATACACCCGTAGGATGCCTTTTATTGACACCCTTTACCCTATCCGCACTCGGGTACTGACACTAAATATAGATTGCTGAATCTATTTTTGTTTGTTTTGCAGATCTGCGGATATCTGCGTTTTGGTACCATTTGTGATGTAAAGCCGGTGTGCACTCCCACAGCAACCCCCAGCTGGTAAGCCGCAAACCTTACATCACAAAACCGTGTGCAGGGATCGAACCTGCTTGTCCCAACTGACCACGGCATAAAAACACCGCCAGACAAGAAAGGGTAAAAGTCCGGCGGTGTTCTGAATGTTTGGAAAGATTGTTTTAGAACAATATACAATCGTTCTAGAATAATTATAGCATAAGTAAAATATAAATGCTATAAATCTTTAAGCTGTGCGCTTATAATCTGCGATACTCGCGCCTGGGTATATCCAATTTCATCTGCGACTTTTTGCTGGGTTTTCCCCTCAAGATAGTGCAACTCGAATATCTCCTTAATCTCCGGATCATCAATCCCATTTATGTAGTCCTCGACTTCTTTTTGCTCTTTCAGAATCCGCAGCCTGTCCGCTTCTTTTCTTCTGATCTGACGTCTTATATTCTCTTCCTCGTAAGGATCATACATTTGTACAGATGTTCTCACTTCGGTGTACGGAAAATCTGCGCTAGATCCCGTTACCTTCCCCATGACAACAGTCGATTCCCGTTCACTGAGTTCTTGTATCTGGTTCTCAATCCGGATAAGTCTATCTTTGTTCGGTCTATACTTTTTCAGTGTTTTCTTGTCCAACTCAATCACCTCCCGGGATCCGCTCTTTTATGTTGTATTTCTCTGCTATGTACTCCACAGCGTCCTTATTCGCCCTCTCGCCGCCTTTAAATTCGCAGGCAAAGGCTTTATGCCCCTTTTGCTTTAAAGCCGTCTCACAGGGCTTCCTCGTTGCCATCTTGTATGCTTCTATCTTTCTCACGGGGTCTGCTGTCTCCCTTCTGTGTTTCATGGTTTCTCTGGTCATGCCGTCACCTCAATTTCCTCTCCTGTCAGTTCTTCCAACTTCTGTCGCATTTCTTCCACTGTCATTTTCTTTGGTTCTTTGCGCTCCCAGATGAGTTCAAGGTTGCTTTTAATAAACACATCTTCTATGCGTCTGAGTGATTCCGGAGTAATCCTATAGACTTTAACGATGTCTCCTCCTGTATAACCTTCCCATTTCAAGTCATCAGTGTAACCGTCTATACGATTGTATGCGCCTTTTCTTACTGTCTTCCCAGCCAATACAAGATACATGTTGCCATCTCTTTGTTCAACTACCATCCCATCTTCCAAATCTGCCTTGGTAAATTCTTTGTCCATGTAATCACTCCATTCCAGGATTTTATAATTGCACTTTTCTGCAAAATCTAAAGATGAATATTCTCCATCACCGTAATAACATGTTCTTTCGTTGTGCGCATCATATTTTGTATTTTTCAAATAACTTTTTCCGCTACACCACTTCATCCTATGTTTGTGCATCTGCTTGCAGAAGTCTTTCGCTTCTTCCTTAGTCTTACAGTGCACCGCAATCTTATTGTATTTATTTTTAAATTCATTCCAGTTAAACTTTTTCATCTTCCTACCTCACTATCTTTCGCACAATCCAATCCAAAAACACCACAAATAGCAGTATCGGGAATCCCGCAGCCATCAGGTAATCCGCACCTTCTAGTTTTACATCCTCTTCCAATCCTGTCTTTAAAGTAATCACGGTTCCCAGCCCCAGGATGTAGTACAGAGCCAGGAATGCGATTGTGATTAAAATGTCCATGCTATTCCTCCTTGTATGGTTCTGGAAGTGGCTGCCATGCAAATATTACCCCGTCATAAATCCCATAATCGTCATACCAGAGACCATATTCATCCTCTTTTTTAAATCTCATTCTCTTTACCGGATATTCTTCATCGTCACACGTTGCAAGATATACACCTTCTTTCTTAGGCATATTTTGTTCTGTGTAAGGGATCCAGTCATTATCTTTCTTTCCGTCCTCGTATCCTTTTTGATACCATTTTCTCCGGCTACATTCTCCACACTTCGAAACGTCGTCCATGTGAGAGCGGATAATGCTACTAATTTCGGTTGCCATACCTGTAGCACCTAACGCAAATAGTACATTGTGTCCAACCACATATTTTTTCTCAATTTCTCTTATCTCTTCCAAAATCTTCTCCAGTACGTTCATAACATCTACACCCCTCTCAATGCTTTTTCATTTCTTAATCTATGCCACAAAGCAACACCACTGTTATCCGTGTCGATTTCATTTTTCCATTTATCCCAATTTGCCGGAATAAATTCAATCCACTCTTTGTCTGGTAAGGAAATGGAAAGATTGTCTCTCGCTTTATCATCTACATTTAAAGGCGGTTTCCACAGATTTATGTAATATATTTCATATAAATTCATATCTGCTTCAGTATTGAACTCTGTATATTCAATCTTTGTCACGTTATGGATATCTATCGCTCTATGCATTGGTTTCGCAAACATATGTCCTCTAATCCTAGCTTGTAATGGTTGCTTGGTTCTTCCAACATACGCCAGACAATTTCCATACCAAATTCGATATAAAATAAAACCTTTTGGACTTGACATCACTCCGCCTCCAACAATCCCGCTTCTATAAATACACCTTCTAATAACTCACTCATTTTATTAGTATCAACGGTAATCGGCTCACGCGGAAACTCTTCCTGATTTCCACAGCACGCATACAATTTTGCAATTAAAATATCATATTTTTTCATCACTCCACCTCCTCATATTCCGGACACTCCACACAATACTCATACATGTCCTTATCTGCACACTGTATATTACAAATATCGTTGTCCGGACATTCTATGCAGCAATAATCGTGTCCGCATATACTTGTTAATTTACATTTTCCCATCATGATATTCCTCGCTCCAATCTAATCTCTGGCCGCACTTCAGACAGCATTCGTGCTCTTCTGCATGTCCATCAATAAAACATATTGACTCTCTGCAACTTGGGCAAACGAAATAACCTAATTCATAGTCTACTTCTTCTGGCTTTTTCGCCGTATCACGCTCTTTCAACTCATGCATCTGATTCATCAACTTCGCGCACTGGCTGTCCACAAAATCATTCACCTTGTTATACTGGTTCAAAATATCGCACACAAACCGACTCATCTTGCACTCTGCGCATTCATCTTCCAGTTCCATTGCACTTAGCTGATCTGGATACCTGCACAGGTTGTCGCAGATATGCTCCATCATTTCTGCAGTGATCCCGTCCATCCATGTTTCTTCTGTTTTTGGCATTAGTCATTCCTCCGTATCGTCATCTCAATTCCAATCTCATCTTTTATCATCCTCGTATATTCATCCCATGTTGCCATATCGTCCACCAGACACTCTGCTTTCAGGTTCATTCTGTCGATAAATCTCTTGCACCGTTTCCCAGCAAAACCGAACTCATCATGCAGCGTTGCGACTGCGATCACCATCATTGTGTCCAGTGTCATGTTTTTAATCTTCTCGCAGGCAATGTTCAGCTCTTTTCTGGTTAAGGCTGTGTTGATTCCTGTGATATTCCGAAACTGGATTTCTTTTTCCAGTCCCTCGATACCGTCTTTTTTTACAATCTCCCTTGCCAGAATCAATCCCTGTGATCTACCTGCTGTATAATCATCAACTTTTCCCATGTCTACACCTCATATCTTTACAAAAATACAATTCCGTCCCTCTCTTTGTCTTTACATACTCAAAATCTCCGATAATTTCCCGTCCGCAGGAAGAACAGATATGTACTTCATTTTTCTTCGGATTCTCTTTCTTTTTTTTTCATAGCTTACTGTAAATACCTCCGCATCAATATCCGGTTTGGATTCTGGATTGTGCGGTTTATGCTGCAACTCTGCTTTACCCAGCGCTCATAAAAATCCATGTATTCACCGATTCCCTTAAACTTATCCTTTATCAATTTATTGATTTCGGTCTTTTCATACTCCGATTCTTGAATCAATCCTCTTTCTTTCATAAAACGCTTCATCGTCCTGATATCGGCATCGATTCCGCTCTTTTTCGAAATTTCTTTGTATATATGGGTAATTATGCACCCCTCTTTAAGCATTTGCTTTATTTCGTCCAAATACGGCTCGTATAAATCTCTTTTTCTTTCCTGCATTTAATCATCTTCTTTCATTTCATTGATAACCGGTGCCCATGATATTGCCAAGTTTTTGCAGAAATTCAACATAACATGATCATCCCTGTACTTCTCAATAATCCCATCGACATCTGCATTGTATTGACTCATTGAGCCGGTACCTTTATAATTTTTATACGCTTTCCAGAACAAATTCTGGATATCTGTTATTTTTTCGTGCATATTCGCTCCTTTGTTACCAAAATTAATTTAAAGTTACATTTTTTTGTAACCGTTAAAACCCTTGTATTTACTGTGTTTATAGGCATTTTCTAGCTATGGTTACCAAGTTACCACTACTTTTCCTATATAGAGTGCTTCATGTGTTTTATTTCCCACTTTTATAAAAGACATATGTGAGTGAAAACCGATGGTAACCATGGTAACTGGTAACCTTTTACTTAAACGGAAGCTCTTCTTGCGCATCTTCAACCTTTACAAATCCGTCAGAATCCATGCTTTCATCCAATTTCAACCAGACGCATCTCGCTGATGTTCCATTTATTTTTTTTATTTTTGTCTGCCGTCCTGCCTGCACTTGTATCAATGCCTTTTTATCCGCCCACGAAAGAAAAGACTTCTTCGAAAATCCACCGTCTTTACATACTTGGTCAAAGGCTGAACTGTAAAAAATAGCATATCCATTTTCAAGAATCCCCCATTTTTCACAGTTAGTAACTGTATCAAATCTCTGACCGTTCATCGCTACTTTGTCCTGAATGAAGTGATAGCACCGCTCATTGTCAGACAGCTCATTTCGGTCTATAAGCACCTGTTTCGCTTCGTCCATTGAAATATACTGCCCATCCTTAAAAATAAAATCTGTGGCTATTTTATCGGCTGTCAGAACAATAGAAAGTGAAATACTCTGCTTCTGCATCTTATCCGTGTTAAATAATTCCTTCTGAAACTCTTTCTGGATAGAACGAATTTCATCTTCTCCCATTTCTTTGATGATTTCCACGAACTTCTTGCCCGCATGTCCGTAATTCCGTTTTACCGTCTCCGCTGTCTTCTGCGGATCCTGATAAATCTTTTCACCACACTCAACCTCCAGAATTCTGTTGATTGCACCGCCCTGACTGACGTAGCTGCTAAGCGGTCTCTCACCGTTGCAGATCATTACATTCCGCCACCGATTCTCTCGATTGATTCCGAGGTCTTTGTTTGACCGGCTCTTTCCTTTTCCGGAACACAGATCATAAACAATTCCCTCGAAGTTATCCCTGATTCTTGCGGATGTTTTGCTCGTATCGTCCAGAAACATCGGAAGATGATTCAGCATATCCGCTTTCGCTTCCAGTGCAACGTCCGTTGTTTTAAAGTCTCCAATATATCTGCTTTCGTCTGGATTCGCCCACACAGATGCGGCTACCATGAGAGAGACTGTCTTTCCGCCCTCAGTTTCACCCCACAGATCCACGAAGAAAGGGAGTCCACCCAGAATATAAACCAGCACACTTGCGAATGATGCAGCCAACAGGAATTTTACCTCCATTCTTCCAGTTTCCCTCAGTTCTCGAACGTGATTCAACCACACATCGAAACTGCCATGCTCCGACACGCTTTCAAAGGTCTGCTTAAACCGATTGTCCCCATCAAAAATAATATCAGTATCATAGGGGATAAACTGATCATTAATCCACCCAAGTTTACTAGTGGAATACTGCACATCTATGTAATCATCGTTTCCATTTTCTACGTCAGCCAGATACTTGACTAGCAATTTTGCATTTTCTGACGTAACTGCAATCCCTCTTCCGGATAATGCCACGATCTTATTCGCTGATGTGATCATCGTTTTGGGGACCACAATATCGTGCCACTGGTTATTTCGCCTGTACGACAGTTTTATTTGCTCTTCCCCGGTCTCCAAGTTTCGCAGCCGCTCTACTGGCAGGATCGGGTGGTAGCAAGCTACTTCATCGACCCTTCCGGAATTCTGTGCGAACACGCCGCGATCATCCGCAATCCAGGCGCCGCAATACATACGATCGTGAGGTCCTGTGAAATTCGTATAGTTATCTACTGTGCAAACAGTTCTGTTTTCCCGTTCCTGTCTCTTCATTTCTCGGTCAGCCTGATTGTATCCTTTCAAAATCTCTTCAAAATCCGACTTGACGCCCAGCTGTTTCGCTCTTCTGATAAGCTGCACTTTTGTTTTTGATCGGAGAATCGGATCTTCCATTTCAAATAATTCAATGAAAACTTCATCATCCAATATGCTGTCTGCATCAAATTCGTTTATTTCTTTCACTTTCTCGCCTCCTTCTCGTTTAATATTTCGTATAAGTACAACTGATATTGCAGAGCATTGCAGCAATCGCACCATACCTCGCTGAACGGTTCTGATTTATTCATATAATCGCGGTACACATCAATCAGAACATTATTCAGCTCTCTTTTTTTCCGAAGCTTTTCCTCTTCTCGCTTTCTCTGTTCTGCCTTCTTCCGGCTCCTGTATATCGCCAATTTCGACTGGAATGTCGGCTTTTCATAAGTTCCACCAAGACTCTGGAACGCTTCTTTGAAATCGACATGATCAATTAGCTGCACGAATGTAAAGATATCTCCATTTGTTCCGCATCCGAAACAATGGAAGCTGTCTGGGTAGATTTTTAATGATGCTCCCTTGTCTCCTTTGTGGAACGGGCAGTGAATAAACCCCGCCCGATTTACATGGAACCCATATCTTTCCACAATCTCTCTCATGCTGTGTGAATGTTTAATCTCTTCTTTATTCATGTCTTTCGTCCAATAACTCAATAATCTTCTTTCCGGTATCGTTTTTCTCGCAAAACAAGAATTCGCATTCATACTTCCTCTGGATGGTACATAGGACTTTGTACAGAGTTCTTCCGGTCATTGCTTTCGTCTTAACAGTTTCCCATTTCCCTGTTTCTTTGTTCCGTTGCCGCTTCGCACCCCTCGGATTTTCCCACCAGATAACATCTTCCAAAGTTTCAATATCTTTTCCGTGCTCAACAAGAAATATGATTTTAATTCCATTTTCATTTGCTTTCACCAGTTCTCTTCTGAATCTTTCGTGGTCTTGACAAACATTGCAGCACACCTCTGTTAAATTCTGTTTTCTGTCAACGACAAGACGTGGGTTGTCATAGTTCATATAATCTCCGACCATTAACTTAGATACTGGATGCTTCACGCCTTTCTCATCAAATGTTTTTATGATTTTTTTAATCGCTCTCGATTTTTCCCTACTGTCTATTTGTATAACCAATAAAATCACTCCTAATTAAACGGCATTTCTTCGTCGATTACTCCGTCCGGAATATTTACGAACCCATCATCATGTGATTCTGATACTCTGTTAGCTCCTGAATTTTGCGAGTTCTTACTCTCTGCGAAACCGACTTGCTCCGCAACAACGTCTGTTGTATAAACCTTTACCCCGTCATTGTTTACATATGATCCTGTCTGAATTCTTCCGGATACTTCAATTTTCGTCCCTTTCTTAAACCACTTTTCAATGAATTCTGCTGTTTTTCCGAATGATACGATGTTTATAAAATCCGCTGATTGCTCACCGTCCTTATAAAATCTCCTGTCTACAGCAATGGAAAATCTTGCAATCGAAAGCCCTGCATCTGTATATCTGATTTCTGAATCTCTGGTTAATCTACCTGTTAAATTTACGCTGTTCATTATTTTGCACCTCCGCATTTTTCTTTTACTTTTTCCCAGTTTTTCAAAATATTATCGTAATGTTTATATTTCATTCCTTCGAATGAGCTAAGGCTGTACAAAGATAATAACTTATCTGCATCAACCCCATCTTCCTTACATCGACTCTCAATAGCAGAGCGTTCTGCGCTGCTTAATAGCTCATTACTCGTGTTTTTTGACTGCTCGCCGGACTCTTTTGATTCTAATTGCCTTACTGTCGCTTCTGATTTACATGATTTTGCAGGTTTGGCTGCTTTTCCTTTCAGTTCTTTGCTGCATTCCTGATCTGGATCATCACCAGTGATAATCTTATAAGCTTTCAACAATGCGTATTTATCCGCATATGTCATCGCTTTCCCCGGTGCCTTATCCTGTGAATCTACTCCATCACCATACGTTTTGATGTCAATGTACTCTTCTGGCATTTCAGCATTAACGAATCTATATGTAGTTTCGATTCTCATAAATAACTGTCTAACTTCGTTGCCCTTTGAATTGACTGAAGTTAAAACGGATGTGTCCATAATATGTCGGTTGACAGGATAACTGTAAACACCGTGTTTTTCTTCGATTGGTTTTACAGCGGCCAGAACATCTGCTTCGCCTACGGCCTTGTAAGAATTTTGCCCCCAACCTACATTCAGATTTTTCGCAACAGCTGTGATTTCTGCTGTAATTGCACTCATTTTTTGATATATATTCATATTCATTCCTCCTTCATGATCCTTGTAATATTTAAAAGTGCCTGCGTCAGATTTGCTATATCCCTTGTCTGGTAATATGTATTCACCTCCCCATTCTCAATCATCCCGAGACGCTCATCCAATAGATCTTCAATTCTCTCCTTGCGCTGCTGCATCGTAATCATAGAGCCACCTCCTCGTACACCCAATTTCCGGAAAAATACCACAGCACAACTGTGACCACCGCCATGTAAAAACTCTCAGCTTCTTTCATGATCTGCATAAATGTTTCCTGTTCTCTTTCCGTACCATTGTTTATTCGTTCGCAGGCGTAAGAAAAGGCATCTTCGTCATGCACTTTCTTTCCTTTCTCTGGTCCGATACCTACATACATCATTCGTCCTCCGTCTTGTCCACTGCCATTTCCAGCAATACCCCAACTAAAATAATTGCATCATCTAGTTGCTTATCTGTTGCAATACCGTCAAACAAATCGTAATCTCCATCAGTAACAAATCCGTTTTCTTGTGCGGTTAAAAATATTCTGCTACCGTAGTTCGAAAATTCAATGTTTACGTACGGATACCCATTCCTACCTTCTCCACGCTCTTGAATCTCAAGAATTAAGTCTAAAAGTTTATGTATTTTTTCTCTATCCATTGCTTATCCTCCTAAAATCTGTTACTATATTCTTGATTTTTTGTCAGAGTACCTACGGCTCCCCAGCCTTTTTGTAGGTGCTCATTTTTAATACCCAAACACCAGATACCACGCCAGTAGCACCAAGATAAACCCGATCACCATCGCACCAGCTCTGATCCAATAAGGCTTGTCCTCTTCTTCCGGCAGATCTACCGATACTGACCGGATATCCCAGCTATTTAAAGTGTTGGGTTGCTGAGTGGTCTGGCAGTGGTAGGTTCCTTTAATTTCCATGTTCTTCCTCCTTTAATTTCACGGATTTTCTTCCTTGATACTCCAGTTCCCTGCAGTAATTGTTTAAACAGGCGATTGCGTGCAACTTTTGCTCCTCAGAATACCAACCAACCCTTTCTGTGGATTCCAGCGTCTGGATGAATTTCTCAATATGATTGATTGTCAGCCTTTTCACAGCTTGTCCTCCCTTCTACCGCCTAGGCGGTTTCCTCTTCTGTCCTCTTTTCGAGTGTGTAATCAATTTTCACATGTTCCTGTTCTTCGATAAGAGATATCAACACTTGTATGATTTTTTCCATATCTGGTTTCATGTCATCACCTATCTTCCTCATAGTTTCTTTCGGTCAGAACTTTCCGGTTTAGCTTTTCTGCAAACAGTTCAGCGTCCGGCAGGTCTCTGATCTCCACCTCTTTACCGTTAATTACTACGATGTTTTTTATAGTCACTTGCACCACCTCTCTAATATGTATGACGGATGGATTGTCCGAGATATGTTGTCCATTCAATCCTATTTGCGCTTAGTTCCAAACCTATCAATTATCAAGTCTGCCACCTAGGTAACAAAGTCCATGTTGACATCAAGTAAATGATCAACAGCTTTTTGGATAATGCTCATAGATTCCCGTGTCACTACAAGACTTGTAACGATTGATGTTATGATCGAGCAGATAACGCTTGCTATTACAATTTCCATGTTAGTCCTCCAATTCTATAACCAGCGTGTCAATAAGGGTTCTTATTGTTTTCACAGGTTTTTCCAAAAATTTTGGGTCTTCTCCGGAAATGCTTCCAGGTTCATATATATTTACTGCCGTACCCATTTCTTTTTGATATACAACTTTCACGAGTACATCGTCGGCAATTAAATTTGCCAAGTCTGACAATCTCAATCCAGACAGTTTTTCAGCTTTAATACTGCCGGCTACAATACCTGGTGTCTTAATGATGCCGTCAAAAATCTGGACATCCATATTTACTGTAAGATCAGCGACGCAATCTCCCTCTTTCTCCTCTAATCTGTATGATTTCACGCAGTTGAGCTTCTTTCCGTCTAAAAATAATCCATTGTCGATTTTTACGTTGCTAAACATTGTCTTTTTCCTCCTTATTTAAATTCTGACTGAAGTACTTCTATCTTCGGAATCAGTTCTTTCAGAGATTGACTTATCTCCTGATCAGTACTCCGAGAATCCATGTAATAGTCATGAATAGTTGAGTACTGTCTTGATATATTCACAACTGAAAATGAAGCAAAAATCACAAAGACAACAAATGTTACAAGCAGGCAGAGGGTCTTGCATTTTAAGCTCTCTACTTCTGTTTTAAGTTCTTCTACTTCTGTTTTTAACGAATTAAACTCAATTCGATCCATCCTCTGCGATTGAGCATTAAACATCTTTCCTGTACGTTTTTCTGCTTCTTGAACGGAATCCACTCCCATTTTTATCACCACATTTCCTACTACTCTGCCCTCTACCATTCCGATAAGTCAGCAGTCATCACCATATCAAACAGTTCATTAAACGTGTCACTGTAATACAACGGCTGCACTTCTTTCTGATTATGAGGACTGACTGCATTCTCGCCGTATTTCAAACCTTTCTCCGTCAGTGATTTGAACTTCTTCACCATTCCCTTACTGGACTTGCGTTCCTTTTCTTCCAAGATTCCGGCAGATAGAAGCTTCTTATTGAACTGCACTGCACTGATTCCGAGATTATTTTCTTTCAGTAGTGCTGTGAGTGACTTCATTTCCCTATTGCCGTTGAACTCATAATTCGGTAAGAATCCTGTCGGAATATGGTAAGAATCATAGAACCCTTTCAGCATCAGCAACTTGCTTGCATCGTTCATTCTTAACATGCTTGCTACCACTTCCAGTGATTCCACCTGTTCTTTTAATGGAATGCCAACGTACTGTGTTCCCTTTTCGATGAAATCTTTCATCTTCTCGAATGCTTCAATATATGTAGCTGTGAAAATGACACCTTTCTTTCCGGTCATTTTGTTGGCGATCATGTCGCATCCTTTCTTTGTGCAGAGGTAACATGGTCTTACTTCTCCCTTTGAATCCGTGTAAGCTGATTCGATGAAGAAATCAACCAAAGCAAAATTGCTTTCGTTAAGATGTTTCATGTACCCTTTGATTTTTCTTATTAAATCTGAATGGTTCATCTGCACCATCATTGCTACTTCTCTACTGTCGGTGAGTAGCTGACCGTTTTGTTCAAATACTGTTAAATTGTTCATTTGATTCTCCTTTACAATTTCTTCGGTTTAATAAACTTGTCCGTATTCACTTCCAGTGCTCCGCAGATCAACTCGTATTCTTCAAATTGCAATTTTCTATTTCCGTTTAATGATGAACAAAGCTTTTCTTTCGATATCCCTGTTTTTTGTGAAACAAAAACCTGCTTAATTCCTTTTTCATCCATGTAAGCCTTAATTCTTTCACCTACACACATTCTGTAATCACCTCTTTCATTTTTCGATTCGTTCGAACTAATTTCATTATAACTTCGAAATATTCGAATGTCAACACTAAAATTTCGATTTTTTCGAACTTTTTTTATTGAAAATATAATTTCCATGTGTTAATATAGAAGATGCAAGGAGGAAACATAATGAGTTTAGGAGAGAAAATAAAAGAATACAGAAAAAAGAAAAACATGACTCAAAAAGAACTTGCGAATTTAATAGGTGCAAAACATAATTCAATAAGCGATTGGGAAAACAACAAGAATAAACCAGACGCTGATACTATAGAAAGATTATGTGAAGTGCTTGAAATGATACCAAACGACTTTTTTGGAAATTATTCCAGAGAGGAAAGTGGAACATTAGTTGGACGGATAATGAAAGATCAAGAGATTATTAATATGATATCTTGTTACTATTCTTTAGACGAATCCGACAAGAAAGCCATAAAGCATCTTATCGAATCGCTTTCTAAAAAGGGTAAGCAATAGCCTACCCTTTAAGAAACGATCTTATCACATAATAAAGATACTCTAATTTTGCAGTATTACTTATACCGTTGATAAGTTCGATAATTTTGCTTTTGTAATCCATTTTGCCATCCCCCTAACTGCAAAAACACTTGTTCGAAATCCCTAGTAATATAATACTATCAGGGAGAACAAAAATCAATATTTATTCGAACATTTGTTCTAATATTTTATAGGACTTGATGGCAGATTTTAATTTAATATGGTATAACCGCTTCGGCGTTTATATATAAATTGTGGGAAAAAGTACAGGAGAAAAGAGGGAGACTAATGCAATTTATAGGTTTTATTATTGTATTAATACTTATTGGAGTCGCAATTAAAATATGGCCTGTTTTTGTAGTATTGGCGCTTATTTTTATTGCATGGAAAATGTATGAACTATTTTATTATAAAAGTGGAAAGTTTTTACAAATAAAAGACAGAATAGAGTCATACATAAATGATTGCAATGAATTGAACAGTCATATCGAACGTCTGAAACATACACAACTTGTTTCGACCCAAACAGACTATGGCGACGCGCTTTATAGAGATAGGAGTAAATGGAACTACAAGCGGAAACACTTAAATAATCAGGAGTATTTGCCGAACATCCACGACTGCTCTCGTACTGTGTGCAATAATGCAAAGAAAAAGCCGTTTGAGTATATATGTAAATATTTCGGAATAAAGGCGACTGAAGAAAATTTGTCTGCTTTCGAAAATATTCTGAATAATTTTGAAGCTGCTGAAGAGGGAAAAACTAAACTAAAAACGGAAAAAAACGGAATAATTGAAAGTATTCAGAGTGAAGTTCCCTTACTTATAAGGAAAATAGGTAAAGCAAAGCTTGAAAGAGAACTCGGGTTTGACGAAATTGATATGGGGACTGCGTATTTTCCGAAGTATATTTTTAAATATGTAAGCCCTGGTGGAAATGCTTCTACTCAGTGCGATGTTGTGATGGATATTGATAATCTGAATCGTTTTGTGATATTTCTTTCGGAAAAAATAAAATTCAATAAAAGCGCAGCCGGCCAACGAGCACTCATGACAAGTAAGCTGAGACAGAAAATTAAAGAACGTGATGAATTTACATGCAAAAACTGCGGTGCATCCGTAGAGAAAGAACCAAATTTACTGCTTGAGATAGACCATATAGTTCCAATTTCTAAAGGTGGGCTGACAACAGAAGATAATCTTCAGACTCTTTGTTGGCGTTGCAACCGTAAAAAAGGAGCTAAAATAATATAACCGCGTCAAAAAGTACACTGACTCTGCTGCCGGCATGAGTACGGAAGACCTGATGAATTCTCTCGATTCTTTAGGATAATAAAACAAAAACCGCCCCAGTGTTACCAGCACTGAGACGGAAATGTCGCAAGACACGCTACCAACGAGCCTTGCACCCGTAATCAATACGGGTATCTCACCATAAGACTATCGCTCCGAAGAATGCAATAGTAAGCTCAAGAATATTGTATCATCTTCGGAGCAGCTACGCAAGCGGAACGTTTGTTTTGCGCTGGCTGTTATTTTTGTACCAATTTTAAATATATTTTACAAAAGGAGAGTGATACGGAATGCCAGAAAAAATACTACGGTGCGCCATATATATCCGAGTATCCACATTTGAGCAGAGTGTACATGGTAAGTCTTTACAAGCCCAGAAAGAATGTTTGGAACAATACGCAACAGACAACAACATGTCTATAGTAAGTGTCTATGCGGATGAGGGAAAGACTGCAAGAAAAGAACTGAAGAAAAGAAAGGCCATACATGCTCTTGTAGAGGACGTGAAAATGGATAGAATTGATGTAATACTATTCTGGAGATTGGATAGATGGTTCCGAAACTTGTCAGACTTTTATAAGGTACAAGATGTACTTGATGAGCATGGGGTGCGCTGGATATCTGTATCCGAACCTGGTATAAACATGGAGACGCGGGATGGACGATTGCAGTTAAATGTAGTACTCTCAATCGGGCAAAATGAAGTAGATACCACATCGGAGCGTATTAAATTTGTAAACGAATCATCTATACGGCAGAAAAAGTTAATATTTGGAGATGCAAATATGCCATTAGGGTATAAAACTGGAATTGTAGATGGGAAGAAATGCATGGTTAAAGATCCGGAAACAGAACACATGGTGGAAGATTTTTTTAGATACTTTAAAAACCATAACACCAAAAAAGGTGCTATCCGGTACATGCAGGAAACCTACGGGATTGATTTTAGCTATAGCATGTTACGGACAATGTTATCCAGTGAATTTTATAAAGGAACGTACAGAGGGTACCCTTATTGTCCAGCATACCTGTCAGAAAAAGAATGGAATGAGATGCAAATTATATCGAAAAGAAATATTAAAAACACGCCGTCTGGTAGAATATACCTGTTTACGGGTTTGATGCGCTGTCCTGTATGCGGACAGAAATTAGTCGGTACCGGATGCTCATCAATTATCAACCGTAAAACCGGAGAAAAAAGAACATACTGCTACTACCGTTGCAACAGAGCGCTTATTGATCATATTTGCACGTATAGGCATAGGGTAAGCCAGAACCTTATCGAAAAATATCTGCTCGAAAATCTTGAAAGAGAGTACGAAAAGTATAAGGTCCGCACCAACCAGATCAGCGAAGAGTTAAAAAAGCAAAAGAAAGCAAAAGATCCAGAAAAGCTGAGAAAAGAAATGGAACGATTAAATTTGTTATTTCAAAAGGGGAGGATTTCTTTCGATTACTACGATAAGGAGTACCAAAGATTAGAGAAAGAATATTCCGTTTCTGCTGATTTTCCAGAGGAAGAAGAGACGAGAAACCTTCATTATGTAGAAGAACTATTAAAAACTGACTTTCGCCAGATGTATGATTCGCTGTCTCCGGAAAACAAGCGTTCTTTTTGGAGATCAACGATACAGGAGATTTACCTAAATGATGACAATACGATTAAGGCTGTAGATTTTTTATAATCTGTTTTGTACTAAGTATTCAACCCCATTTGGAGCCGACAAAACGATGACTGCTGTACTTTCTGGTGAAGCAGATATCGGATTTATGGGGTCGGAAGCTTCCATTTACACGTATAACGAAGGCGCTTCTGACTTTGTTGTAAACTTTGCCCAGCTCACCCAGCGCGCAGGCAATTTTCTTGTTGCCAGAGAAGAGAGGCCCGATTTTGAGTGGACAGATTTAAAAGGAAGCACTGTACTTGGCGGACGAAAGGGCGGAATGCCGGAAATGGTTTTTGAATATATCTTAAAGCAACACGGTATGGATCCGAAAACCGATCTGAACATTGTACAAAACATTGATTTTGGTTCCACTGCCGCCGCATTCTCAGAAGGTCAGGCCGACTATACCGTAGAATTTGAACCCGGAGCCACATCCCTGGAAACAGGCCAGAAAGGATATGTGGTCGCTTCTCTCGGAACCGACAGCGGATACATTCCTTATACCGCTTTCAGTGCCCGCAAAAGCTATATCAGTGAACATTCAGATACTATTCAGGGATTTGTAAATGCCCTGCAAAAGGGAATGGACTACGTACAGACACATTCTCCGGAAGAGATTGCCAAAATCATTGAACCGCAATTCCCGGAAACAGACCTTTCCACGATCACAACCATCGTATCCCGCTATTATGAGCAGGATTCCTGGAAAGAAAATCTGATCTTTGAACGTGACAGCTTTGAACTGCTCCAGGATATCCTGGAAAGCGCCGGCGAGCTGAAGGCCCGCGCTCCTTATGAAAAACTGGTCACAACTGATTTTGCAGAAAATGCCGGACAAAATTAGTGCTTCACAATTTCTTTTGGTTTTATTAACATTAGATTCAAATTTATATCACATTTTTTACACAATTTCTTTTTATACTATAATTGTTCAAAAGAACAGAACACTTTTTCATAAACTTTTTCCCCCTTTGAGTCACAGAAATGTGGCTCTTTCCTTTTGTCCTTTTATTCTTGCATCTTCTCTGATGCAGTGTTACTCTATAGTTAATAACTTTTCAGGAGGGAACACCATGATCGATAAGAAACTCATCCCTGTCAAAGGATTAAAAAAAGAACCCTTTTCAGGTTCTCATTTTGGAATGCGCTATTATTTTTGTGCTGACGATACAAAAGAAAACTTTCTCGTATTTGTATATCCGGAGCCATGGTCATTTGAAAAGACACCAGACGAACAAAAAACACAGAATACATTTCCCATGACCGAGGATGGAATGGATGCTGCGATTTCCTGGCTTTTGGAGCAGTACGATGCACGCAGGGATTTCTGGAACTCTGTTTCCAAAAACACGATGCATCTCGTCAATCAGACTTCCTAATTCTAAAAAATCTATAAGCTCCTTTTTATACTTTCATTACATTTAATTAAGATATTTTTTCACTTCTTGTCACATCTCATTCACAATTCACTGGTATTCTATATCTATCAACAAAAACAGAAGACGATGGCTGCACATGCAGCGCATCTGTGGTCATTGGACTTCGCCCAGATATTTATTTTTGACATTACCTAATTTTAGATAAATTTTCCCTTTTCTCAAGGCTGCACAGGATGAAAGTCCTGATGCAGCCCCTTTTCATATTACCGGATATATCCTTCCCGGTATGCCTTCTGTTTATTTGCCTCATACAGCTCTGCAAATACAGTCTCATAATAAGGTCTTACAAAAAATAATCCTGCCAGTCCAAATGAAATCTTTTCTAAAATAAACCAGCCGATAAATGAAAGATCTAATACGAATACATCCATTTTCTGCCCCATCATCATGCGGCGGCTGATCTGAAATGCCTCTTCTCTTGGCATTGTCGGATTCTCTGCCAGAATATATGGAATCATCCGATATTCATAGTGCTTGATAATCCCCGGCACGACAAGCAAAAGTGTCCAAAGTGCAGTATACAGATCTTTCAAAAAGATGGTCAATGCGATGTTTCCGTAATTTCCATTCTGAAATCCGAAAAAGATAGTTCCCGCAGACGGATTCTCTCTCCTGTTCTGAATAAAGAAACGAATGCCGCCTACATAGACCACGTTTCCCACAACAATCTTGATCAGAAGCAGTACCAATGCAATAAACAATGAAAAAACGGACCATAATACTCCAAACCAGTATCCCAACCCATCAAACAGACTTGACAACCAGCCCTGATATCCATAAGCAGGAAGAATATCGGTGTAATCTCTGATCTTCAACATGATCTCTTTTTTCGGTCCATCCGGTTCCATCATCAGCACAAGTGTCAAAATCAATGCCATGCCTACGCACATCCAGTAATTTTTATAAAAATTCATCTTTGCATTGTTTTTCAGCTGTCCTCTTGTCCAGTTCGGCATCTTTTTTCCTCCATTTCCGGCTCACTGTTTTGTTCTGTGGCCTGTTTTTTATTATACTTCTGAATGAAAGGAAAATCTACCGAATCCTTTGATATTCCGGAAAATACTTTTCAAAGCTCTTCTGCAGGCAGTCCCTTGTTTCTTTTTCCATCTGGCGATAGCGCTTCATCAGGGACTTTCCTTTTTCTGTCACCGTACATTTTCCACCACTTTTTCCGCCGTGCCTGCGCTCCAACAACTCATAGCCCAGTTCTTTTTCTGCCCGGTTGATGATCTTCCAGCCTTTGCTGTAGGACATTCCCATTTCCCCACAGGCATCCTTCATGGACTCCGTCACCAGAATGTGCTCCATCAAAATGACCAGTCCCGGTCCAAATACCAGATCTTCCTGATATATTTTAATTTTTAATGTCGGATGAAACATCTCTCACATCCTCCTATTCTTCTAAAAGCAAAATTCGTTTCGGGTCCACCTGTACCCACTGCGGGATCTGTGTCTGTTCCCGCTCCATCTTCATCCACATATTTTCTTTCGGATTTTCTCTGTTTCGAAATAAAATCGTCCACTCAAACGGCGCGCGTACCTCGCGGTCCACAGCCACCGGAATTTTATTCTCACTATCATGTGACGAAGCATCCGCCGGATGAAAATCATGCGCCCGAATTCCTACATGGGTGATTTTTTCTGAAACTTTCCGGTCTACCGTCAATTCCACACCCCAATCCATTGCATACACTTTATGCATTCCACACTTTTTTGCTCTCGAAATATTTTTACATCCTGTCAGCCTCGCTGCAATAACACGCTCCGGCTGTTCAAACAGTTCTTTCGTATCTTTTGAAACCAGAATTTCGCCCTGCCCCATCACCATCGTTCTGTCACACAACTTGTATATTTCATCCCGGTCATGACTTACAATGATTGTCGTTTTTCCAAACTCCCGGAGATGTTGTTTCAACTCAAACTGGAGTTCTTCTTTTAAGTAACTGTCCAGTGCAGAAAACGGCTCGTCCAAAAGGAGCAGTTCCGGTTCACAAGCCAGTATCCTCGCCAGGGCCACTCTCTGCTGCTGTCCTCCAGAAAGACGGGCGGGATAGCCGGATGCCAGCTCTGACAGATGAAATTTTTCCATCATTTCCATTGCCCGCTCTCTTTTCGCCGCCTTTTTTCCCTGGATTCCTGCTTCAATATTTTGAAACACTGTCATATTGGGAAATAAGGCATAACTCTGAAACAAATATCCCACACTGCGTTTTCTGGGCGGCAGATTTACTTTATGACCTCTGTGAAACAATTCCCGTTTTCCCAGGCAGATTTTTCCCGAATCGGGTGTCTCGATTCCGGCAATCGCTTTGAATGTCATACTTTTTCCGCAGCCTGAAGCTCCCAGAATCCCGATACATCCGCCTTCTGCCTGAAATTGTATATGCAGGGGAAAGTTCTTGAGTTTTTTCTCAAAATTCACTTCTAATACGTTCATCTGTACTACCTCCGGCTAAATTTCTGAAATCCGTGCGTGACTGCATTCATTCCTGTCACTACCAGGAATGAAATGATCACCAGAATCCACACATACTGATACGCTTCTTCCATATTTCCGGCTGACACCGCGGAATATACTGCAAGCGGAAGCGTTCTGGTCTCTCCTGCAATATTTCCTGCGATCATGGCAGTTGCTCCAAACTCTCCTAATCCTCTTGCAAATGCAAGGATTCCGCCTGACAAAATTCCGGACATAGCGTTTGGAAACCATACTTTCCAGAAAATGCACCATTCGGACATCCCAAGCGTCCTGCCTGCATAAAGGAGGTTTTCATCTACCTGCTGCAGCGCTCCTCTTGCCGAACGGTACATCAAAGGGAACGAAATCGCCACTGCTGCCAATACTGTTGCCTGCCATGAAAATGCAATCTTTGTCCCGAAAAATTCCAGAAAAAATCTCCCCACCGGGCGTTTTACCCCAAAGATGTACAACAGGAAAAATCCTGCCACCGTAGGCGGCAGGACAAGAGGAAGCGTCAGAATACCGTCACAGACCAGCTGCAGCTTTCTGCTGCGGATACGCTCCACGCCATATGCGGCTGCCAGTCCCAGAAAAAAAGTGATCACAATGGACACAGAAGCCGTTTTCATAGAAACAATGATCGTTGAAATCTCCATGTGCTCTCCTTCCCCAGTTACTCTGCATTCTTCTGAAAACCGTAGGATTCAAATACTTTCAGTGCCTCTTCGGACTGTAAAAACTCTACAAATTTTTCCGCTGCATCTTTATGCTTCGATGCGCTTACCACGCCGACCGGATAAATTGCAGGCTCTGCCAGACTGTCTTTCGGTGCTTCTGCCACTACTTTCACCTTATCTGTAGTCGCTGCATCTGTCGCATACACGATTCCGGCGTCTGCACTGCCCTCTTCTACCCATTTTAAAACTTCTGTAACATTGGTTCCGAGACTTGCCTTTGCAGACACTGTATCCCAGATTCCCAGATTGGTCAGCACTTCTTTCGAATACTGTCCTACCGGAACACTTTCCGGATCTCCGATTGCGATCACATTTGCTTTGGTAATATCCTCAAAGTTCTGCAGATCCAGCGTAGAATCTGCTGCTGTGATCAGTACGATCTGATTCTGAAGAAGATCTACCACAGAGTCCTTCTCCACCAATCCCTGCTCCGTCAGCGCATTCATCTGCTTCGTCGCCGCTGACATAAAGACATCTGCCTCAATCCCCTCTTCGATCTGTGTCTGTAATTTTCCCGAACTGTCATAGGTACCTTTTACGGTAATATTCGGATTTTCCTTTTCAAACATAGGAAGCAGTTCTTCTTCATAAGAATATTCCAGACTCGCTGCAGCAGCCACCAGTAATTCTGCCGGTTTTTCCTCCTGCTTTGTTTCTTTTGTCTGTTCTTCTGTTTTTACTTCTCCGCATCCTGCAAGCAGGGAACCTGTCAATGCTGCCAGTGCCAGAATACTCCAGATTTTTCTTCGTTTCATCTCATACCTCCTCGTTTTGTGTTTTTCTTTTATTATACATCAAGTTATTTTCAAAAACAACTTGATGTGTAAATCGCGCAGGCGTTGAATCTCCTGAGAAATCAGCGCCTGCTCATTTCTTCTTTATTTCTTTTTCTTTTCATACGGTGTTCCATGAAGCGGCAGCTTCGTCTGGAACTCACCAGTCAGTTTATAATAGGCTCCCGTGATCGCCGGAGCTGTCGGGATTGATGTGATCTCTCCAATTCCGATTGCACCGTATCCCGGTTCTACTCCTGTTTTCTCGATGATCATGGACTCAATATGCGGCACCTTATCTGCCCGGAACAATCCCAGTGTTCCAAATCTGGAAACCGGACGCCCTTCCTTGATCTCATACTGTTCTGTCAGTGCATATCCCATTCCCATGACAACACCGCCCTCAATCTGGCCTTCCACACTGATTGGATTTACGGCTTTCCCCACATCATGGGCTGCCACCATTTTCTGAATCGTTCCATCTTCATTCAAAATACAGACCTGTGTTGCATATCCATATGCCACATGAGAAACCGGATTCGGAACATCACTGCCCATTTTATCCGTCTTTGCAAGATATTCTCCGTAGTATTCCTTTCCTTCCAGTTCCTGAAGTGAATGTGTCTTTAAATCTTCACACAATTTTTCACAGGCCCGTTTTGCCGCTTCTCCTGTGATCAATGTCTGTCTGGAACCGGATGTCGTTCCGGAATCCGGAGAATTGGATGTGTTTGCAGGACAGTACCAAATCTGCTCCACCGGAATCTGAGCGGTCTGCGAAACCACCTGTGTCAGGACTGTTCCAAGTCCCTGACCGATACAGGAAGCTCCCGCATGAATCTGTACCATTTTATTCTGCACCAGCAGACGGCATCTTCCCCAGTCCGGCAGCCCCACGCCTACACCGGCATTTTTCATCGCACAGGCGATTCCTGCATACGGCGCCTGTTCATAAATCTCTTTGACAGCCTCCAGTGTCTCTGCAATTCCTGTAGAGGCATCTGCGATCTGTCCGTTTGGAAGCACCTGTCCGGGCCGCACCGCATTCCGATATCGGATCTCCCATGGAGAGATTCCCACCATCTCCGCCAGCAGATCCAGATTCCGTTCTGCTCCAAAACAGGTCTGTGTCACACCGAATCCGCGAAATGCTCCAGCCGGCGGATTGTTGGTATACACGGCTTTTCCGTCAATGTCAATGGTCTGGAAATTGTAAGGCCCTGCCGCATGGGTACAGGCTCTTTGCAGAACCGGTCCGCCCAGAGATGCATACGCACCTGTATCCGATACAACTACAGCTTTCATTGCAGTCAGATATCCGTTCTCATCACATGCTGTGGTAATATCCATCCACATCGGATGCCGTTTGGGATGCACGGTGATACTTTCCTGTCTGGACAGCTTTACTTTAACCGGACGCTTTGTCAGGTATGCCACCAGTGCGGCATGATGCTGTACACTGACATCCTCTTTTCCACCAAATCCGCCGCCTACCAGCTTGTTTTCCACAATCACTTTTTCCGGCGGAAGTCCAAGCATCATACTGCATTCGTGCTGGGTATCGTAGGTTCCCTGATCCGAAGAATAGATAAATACTCCGTCATCAAACGGCATGGCCACTGCACACTCCGGCTCCAAAAAGGCATGTTCCGTCCACGGAGTTTCATAATGTCTGGTCACTTTATATTTCGAGTTGGCGATCACTTCTTCTGCATTTCCTCTGACCAGATGCTCATGGGCGAGTACATTTCCATCCGGCTGGATTCCCGGATGAATGCGGGGTGCGTCCTCTTTTAATGCTTCAAACGGATCCAGCACCGGTTGCAGCACTTCGTAATCCACCTTTACCAATGCCTTTGCACGTTCCAGAATCTCCGGTGTCTCTGCTGCGATCAGACAAATGGCATCTCCCAGATAATGTGTCACATGTCCGACCGGGATCATTGTATCCCAGTCCGGTTTCAGATGTCCCACCTTCACAGAACCCGGAATATCATCCGCCGTATATACTCCGATCACACCTTCTAATTCCAATACCTTCTCTGTATGGATCGCCAGCACTTTTGCTCTTGGATATTCGGAGCGCACCGCACTGGCATAGATCATATCATCCAGATACACATCATCCGGATACTGCCCGGTTCCAAGAACTTTCTCCTTTGCATCCACACGCAGGATCGGTGCCCCGACAGAGACCACGCCGCTGTTCTCTTTGGCCGGAAGATCTTCCCGAAACATCTTTGCTGAGAGCAGGATCGCCTCGATGATCTTTTGATATCCGGTACAGCGGCAGATATTATTCCGAATGGTTGCCGCCGCCTCAACACGGCTCGGATCCGGATTCTGATCCAGAAGCCCCTTGGCGCACATCACCATGCCCGGAATGCAGAATCCGCACTGCACCGCGCCGACCTTTGCAAATGCATATGCATAAACTTCTTTCTCCCGTTCACTCAGCCCTTCCACTGTGACTACAGATTTTCCCTGCAGCTTGGAAAGCATTGGAATACATGCCTTTGTGGCTTTTCCATCCACCAGCACCGTGCAGGTTCCGCACGCGCCCTGGCTGCATCCGTCCTTTACTGAAGTAAGCCTTAAATCATCCCGAAGAAACCGCATCAGCTTCGTATCCTGCTCCACCTCATAATCTTTTCCATTTACATGAACCATCAGCATATGAAAACCTCCTTTGGGGTACTCCCCGTTTTATTCCGTCATGTCTTCTCTCCTGTCAATGTCTTTTAATTCTTCCGGCGCACACTCCACGATCCGGATCTTCTCTTCATATTGCTTCATCAGCTGTCTGCCGCCCGTATCCCCGGTCAGATGCATAAGCTCCTGAAAATACGTGCTTCCCCACAATACCGGATTTCCGCGCATTCCATCATATCCGGCACAGACAATGCTGTTTTTATGAAGGCATCCCTCGTTTAAAATCTTCTGGATTGTAGCAGCCTGGATTCCCGGCTGATCGCAGACCAGAAACAACACACCCTCCAGGTCTGGATTTTGTGAGAGCAGTTCCTGCAGCGCCAAACTGACAGAATGTGAAATTCCCTGTTCCGGCTGTCTGTTCTCTACAATATGGATCCCCAGGCGCTGCGCTTCTTCTGCCAGTGCTTCTCTTGCGGTCACGACCACCCTGGAAAGTCCCGAAAATGCTTCCAGCTTCTCAAGTGCATGCCGATAAAGAGGGATTCCCTGAAATTTTTCCGACAACTTGTCACTTCCAAACCGTTTTGCTTCCCCTGCTGCCAGAAGTGCCACTCCATAATTTCCATAGATCTGTCCAAACAGAGATACCGCTTCCAGCACACCGCCTCCGACTGCCCTTGCTTTGTCCGAGATTGTAACACAATGCTCTGGTTCACATCTGGCATCAATGTCTCCGATCTTCAATCCTTCTGTGACCTGTACATCCTTCTGGAGCATTCCGCGGACAATTCCGCTCATCTTTGCATAGACCGGCTGCTTCCCGGTCCTGGCAACAAGCTGGCCTTTTTCTACGGTATCTCCGATTTCTGCCACAGGCTCCATGATTCCATCTGCACTGGCACGGATCAGACGCTCGGTTGTAAAGCCGCCTATATTTCCCGGAACTCCGGTATTTGGGATTGCTTCTTTTTCCCAGATCACATTTCCCAGTGTATGTCCTCTTTTTGTCTCGATGACACAGTGACAGTCTTTTCCTGCGTAAAATCCCGGTCCTACACCGATGACAAACGGCGCGTCCGTGATCCGGGTTCCCAGATTCTTCTTTGCCAGGATTGCATCCACTACTACATCTGGATGAAACGACCCGATAATATCTGCTTCTGGATCCACCAGTACCGGAATCTCTCCTCTTTGTAAGATCCTGTCTGCTTCTGCAGCATCCTTTACCAGCACCCCTTTTAAATCTTCCACCTCTGCCTCGTTTTCGTAAACTGCTCTGGAGAGCGCCACGCTTCGCCGCACGGTCAGCGGAACCGCAATCTCTGTCATCACAATCTGATGTCCTGCATGGTATAAGCGAGAGGCAATTCCTGTTGCCAGATCTCCTGCTCCTTTGATTACAATCTTCATTCTTCTTCCTGCCTTCCTTCTGCTGTCACTGTCACATCTGCAAACCCGCGTTTTTCCAATTCCCGGCAGATTTCCTGCGCAAACTGTCTTCTTCGCGTGGTGTCTGCTTTATTTAAAATCACCTGATACCGCATGGTTTCTTTGACATTCTTTTTCCCGCCGCGGCTTTCAAGTGCCAGCCGCGCAATATCCACTGCTGATATCGGGTCTGTTATCTTCTTCTCCAAAATTTCTGCTGCCAGCCCGGGACGAAAACACGCCTCCCGAAAGGACTTTCCCACTGCGTCCAGACCGTAAACTGCCAGCACCCGTGTACTTTTTTGATAGATGACCGGCTCCCACGACTCCGGTACTTTGCAGGGAAGCCTTCTGGCTCCGTCTGCCTCGATCAAAAACAAATCCGGACCATACTTTCTCACCTCATCCAGAAGCGCTTCTGAAACACCTCTGACCTTTTCCGGATTATCATCCTGTTCTCCAAACCACACCTGATGAGTCTGCCCCCATCTTTGTGTAATGCGCTCTGCATCCGCACCGAGTAAAAAATGCGGTTCTTTTTTCATCCGTGTGGTCGTGGTCACTGCCACATTTTTCTGTCTTTTTTCCATTTCATCCGTAAGCCTGCGGATCGTAGTTGTTTTTCCTCCTGCTCCCACTACAGAGATCACTTCTTTTGCTGTCTCTGTAATCTGCAGTCCATCTAAGAGGGACTTCTTGATCTGTAGATTTCCGCTTTCCCATTTCCATATACTTGTCATGTCTGTTTGCTGTCTCTTTCTTTTTTTAGGGCTTCTTCATCAGAAGCCCCTTTCACTTTACCGAAATCCCACAGATCCTGCAACCTTTGATTTTACCGAATCAAATAAGAGTAATCCCTGCACACAGTTTCAATCATGCGTCCCAGTCCATCCGGAAGAGCTGCCGGTTTCTCCGGTTCCCAGATAAAGGTCTTCCCAAAGAAGCGTACCTTACAGCGTCGGGTCTCTTGATCCAGAACTGCAAATCCCTGATTCTTACTGTTTTCCATATCTGCTTCTGTTTCGAAAAGTGTGAATTTATCCAGATATGGAGCGCTGGAATATGGACAGAAACTCTTACAGTTGCCGCACTCATTACACAGATAATCTACATGGATGATCTGGTGTTTTTCCATCCCCGGTACCTGAATGGCAATATTTGCACGGTTTGGACAGACTTCTACGCAGTTTTCACAGATTGTCGAGCATCCCAGGCATCTGCCTGCCTCTTTTGTCTCTTTCTGTTCCTCTTTTAATACCCCTCTCTTGGCATAGACCTTTTCTTCCTCTGCCAGTTTATCAAAATCACACGCCAACACTTCTCCTGCAATTGCCTCAGCCACTTTTCGTCCGTCCCGGATCGCCTCTACAACTGTTGCCGGTCCATACAGACCATCGCCTGCTGCATAGACATTGTCATCACTGGTTTTTAATGTCTTTTCATCGACATATAATCTTCCCTTTTCCGATACTGCCAGACCGTTTGCCTGATACCAGTCTGTCGGCACTTTTTCTCCAACTGCAGCGATCACCGTATCTGCCGGAACCCAAACTGTCTCCCCGGTCTCTGTCACTCCTCTTCTGCCCGATACATCATAATCGGAAAGCTGCATCACTTTGCAGAAAAGCTGGCCGTTTTCCAGTTTTACAGGAGACAATAACTCTTTGAATTCCACTCCATCTTCCAGGGCCATCACCAGTTCTTCTTCATCCGCCGGCATATACCGTCTCGTTCTTCTGTAAATCAGATAAACATGCTCCACGCCTGCGTTTCGTTTTGCCGCTCTTGCAGTATCCATGGCTGTGTTTCCGCCTCCGATAACAACCACATGTTTTCCAAGTGAAACCTTACCGTCTGTCTGTTTAAATTCTGCCAGAAATTCCAGTGCATTTTTCGGCATTCCGCTTTCCAGCTTTAAGCTTCCCTGAACCGGAGCTCCCACTGCCAGTACGATCTTTGTATATCCCTGCTTTTTCAGTTCTTCCAAAGATTCCAACTTTGTATTGCAGTGGATGTCCACCTGCATCTTTCTTAAGATTTCCGCATCTTTTTCAATGGCATCCTCCGAAATACGAAATGGCGGAATCACGTGACGTACTACGCCTCCTAAAGATTCTTTTGCCTCAAATAGCGTAACTTCCATACCACCTTTTCTGAGGAAGTATGCAGCCGCCATTCCTGCCGGGCCGCCTCCGATGACTGCCGCTTTTCCTGCTTTTGTCACTGCCGGCACCGGAAGTTTTTCAAACAGCGCCTCATATCCATTTTCTGCCGCTTTTAATTTCATCTCCCGGATATGAACAGGTGTCTCATAAAAGTTTCTGGTACATTTGCTCATACAGTTATGTGCACAGATCGTTCCTGTAATAAACGGAAGCGGGTTCTTCTCTGTGATCACTTCCATTGCTTCCTCATACTTTTCTTCTCCCACAAGCTGCAGATACGTTGTGATATCCTGATGGATCGGGCATCCCTCTTTACACGGCGCCACGAAACAATCCATGAGCGGAACTTCTTTTTTCATCTTTCTTGACGGCAAAGGCTTCATTGCCTTCACATGATGCGGGTCTTTCACCGCCTCTTCTGCAAGTTTTCCTGCAGATTCTGCGTCCACTTTTTCAAACGGAGCATTCTCCTTGTCCAGAAGCTTTGCCATCTGCGTCAGTCTCTGATAACCGCCCGGTTTCAAAAGAGTCGTTGCCACAGTAACCGGCCAGATGCCTGCATCCACAATTCTTTCTATATTATAGTAATCCGCTCCTCCGGAATAGGAAATACGAAGCCTTCCGTCAAATTCTTTTGCCAGTTTTGCTGCCAGTGAAATGGACAACGGATACAAGGATTTTCCTGACATATACATCTCTTCGCTTGGAAGCTCATTCTGTTTCACATCCACAGGGAACGTATTGGTGATCTTCACACCAAACTCCAGATTTCTCTCTTTCGCCGTATTCATCAGGCGTGTCAGCATCGGAACTGCATCTTCATACTGCAGGTCATCCTTAAAGTGGAAGTCTCCAAACTGTATGTAATCATATCCCATCTCATCCATGGTCTTTCTCGCAAACTCATATCCAAGCAGTGTCGGATTGCATTTTACAAAGGTATGGAATCCTTTTTCCGTAAGCAGATACATGGCGATCCGTTCAATCTCCTGCGGAGGACATCCATGCAGTGTGGAAAGTGTCACGGAATTGCAGATTTCCGGCGGGATCTGCTCGATATCTTCTGTTGTCACGTGCTCAAACCAATCCGCATGTTCCAGTAAATATGCCTTGCAGTGCTTGAAAATCTCTGTATCTTCTGCGTGTTTCATGGAATTCAGGAAGGTATCCACCTTCGGGGACTGGATGCCTGCCAGATCATATCCCACACTGACATTAAACTGAAATCCATTCATATCTCCAAGTCCAAACTCTTTGGCGATCACTTTCAATAAGAACCAGGCTTTGATATACTCTTCCATTGCCTGCGGTACTGTCAGCTCTGTGGACCACTCGCAGTTATATCCTTCATCATCCGCCTTGATACACGGACGGTTGATGCATGCCGCCAGCTCTTCTCCATCCATGATCTGTACGGTCTTCAATTCAAAGAAACGACTGCCGGCATAGTAGGCTGCCACAATATTCTGTGTCATCTGCGTATGCGGACCGGCTGCCGGTCCAATCGGCGTCTCCAGAGTACGCCCGAACATCGTCCGGTTATGTGTTCCATCTGCCCGGTACGCATGATGCTGTCCGAACACGGTTCCTCTTTTTTTCTTTTCCTGTAATACCCATTCTACCAACTGTTCAAATGACATCGGTGTCATAACTTCACTCATCCTCATGCCCTCCTTATGCGTTGATCCTCTCAGCCAGCTCTTTTGCCGCCTGTCTGCAGTCTGCCATCACTTTTGCTTCATCTATAGATACAAGTTCTCTGTCTTTCATCAATACTTTTCCATTCGCCACTGTGGTTACTACCTGTTTTCCAGTCATACCGAATAAAATGTGGCTGTTTGCATTGTCCCCGTTCATCGGTGTCAGCGGATCATAATCCACAACAATCACATCTGCAGCAGCTCCTTCTTTCAATACACCAAGCTTCTGCGGGAAATAACGCTCTGCAATTTTGACATTTCCGTCAAAAAGCATCTGCGGAACCTCTCCCCATGCGGCATTCGGATCACACAGATGATGCTTGTGCAGTACGTTTGCCACTTTGTAAGACTCTGTCATATCATGAGTATATCCGTCTGTTCCAAGTCCGGTCAGGATCCCTCTGTGCACCAGTTCCATCGTCGGCGGACATCCGCAGGCATTGCCCATGTTGGATTCCGGATTGTGTACCACCATTGTGTTCGTCTCTTTGATCAGATCCATCTCATGGCCGTTGATATAAATGCAATGTCCAAGCAGTGTCTTTTCTCCCAGGATTCCCCAGTCCATCAGACGATCCACGATCCGCTTCCCATAATGTTTCAGACAATCATGCAGATCTTCGATCCCTTCTGCCACATGGATATGATATCCCACGCCGTCTGGCTTGTTCGCTGCAGCCAGCTCCATCGTCTCATCAGAAATCGTAAACTGTGCATGCATTCCCATCATGCCCGCGATCATGCCGGTATCCTCTTTTCGTGCATGACGGATAAACTCTGCATTTTCCATAACGGAATCTCTTGCCTTATCCTTCCCGTCACGATCCGAGATCTCATAGCATAAACAGGAGCGGACTCCGGTTTCTTTCGCAGCCCTTTCAATCTCATATAAAGAACCACGGATGGAACCAAAGCTTGCATGATGGTCAAATACCGTTGTCACACCATTTTTGATCGAATCAATATATGTAGCCATGGCGCTTAAATATGTATCATGCAAGGTCAGATTGCGGTCAATCGTCCACCACATCCCATCCAGAATATCTAAAAATCCTTTTGGGTCATATCCTTTGACGGACAGTCCTCTTGCGAATGCACTGTAAATATGTTCGTGTGCATTGATAAAGGCCGGCATGATCACCTTGCCCTTTGCATCCAAAAACTCCGCATCCGGATACGCCGCCTTCACTTCCGAAAGCGTACCAGCCTTCACGATTTTTGTCCCGTCAATCACCACTGCCCCGCATTCCAGATATGGATTGTCCGCATCTCTTGTGATCATCCTGCCGTTTCCTAAAATAAGCATATCAACCTCTCCTTTTCTTTTTGAAAGTCTTCTATTTTTGTACATATCTCCCAGAACTTCTTTTGCTGTTTATAGAATACCATCAAAACTGCACAAACGCAACACGATTCTAAAATTTTTTTAGGTATTCTAAAACTTTTTTAGAGAAACTATTGATTTTATGGATTTTTATGATATTATGAGTTTAGAAGCAGTTGTTTTTGACAGATTTTACCAATGTTTTTCACAAAGGGAGGGATGACTATGGATCATACACTCAAGCTTCTAAAGCAAATGGCGCATGGTATTGCAAAACAGTTCGGAACTTCCTGTGAAGTTGTCATTCATGATCTGAACAAGGACCTGGAGACCTCCATCGTCCACATTGAAAACGGACAGGTGACACACCGCAAGTCCGGAGACGGACCTTCCGGGATCGTACTGGAGACCTTGCACAAAAACGCTGCCAAAGTACAAGATAAGCTTTCTTATCTCACACGCACGGAGGACGGCCGGATTTTGAAATCCAGTACCCTTTACATAAGGGATGCCGATGAAAAGATTTCTTATATCTTTTCCATCAACTATGACATTACAGCACTTCTTACGATAGACAGTGCACTGGGGTCGCTTCTTCACACCGAACCGGAAACAGATACTTACACAGTCAGCAAGCCTCACTCGCCGCAGACGATCACACGCAATGTAGAAGAGCTGTTAAACGATCTGATGCAGCAGGGCGTGGCACTGGTCGGAAAACCGGTGGCTTTAATGACCAAGGAAGATAAGATTCAGGTGGTCCGCTATCTGAATGATGCCGGTGCGTTTCTGATCACAAAATCAGGAGATAAGGTTGCAAATCTTCTCAATATTTCTAAATTTACACTTTACAGTTATATGGATGCAGGAAAATAGCAGATCATAAGGAGGTTTTACACATGGAGACAATCAAATGGGCAGTCAATCATATGCCGAAGACCGAGGATGCCAACCTTCCGGTCATGGCACTTTCCGAGGTGGAAAAAGCCCGCACGTTCCACGAAAGTTTTCCGCAATACAGTGTCACACCACTCGTAAAACTGAACCACATGGCCGAAAAATTAGGACTTGGTTCACTTTACATCAAGGATGAATCCTATCGATTCGGACTCAATGCTTTTAAAGTCCTTGGCGGATCCTTTGCCATGGCACGTTACATCGCACAGCAGACAGGGAAAGATGTCAGCGAGCTTCCCTACAACATCCTCACTTCTGAAGCGCTCAAAAAAGAGTTCGGTCAGGCCACCTTCTTTACTGCAACCGATGGAAACCATGGACGCGGAGTTGCCTGGGCTGCCAACAAGCTCGGACAAAAGGCAGTTGTCCTGATGCCTAAAGGAAGTACACAGACACGGTTAAACAACATCCGAAAAGAAGGCGCCACTGCTACGATCGAAGAATGCAACTACGATGAATGCGTGCGCATGGCTGCCGATATGGCTGCCAGAACTGAACATGGTATCATCGTGCAGGATACTGCGTGGGACGGCTATGAAGAAATTCCGGCATGGATCATGCAGGGATACGGAACCATGGCCATGGAAGTCGACGATCAACTTCATGAAGACGGCTGCGAAGCCCCGACTCATGTATTTATCCAGGCTGGTGTCGGATCCCTTGCCGGTGCTGTTCAGGGATATTTTGCGAACCGCTATCCCAAGACCCCGCCGAAAGTGGTCGTTGTGGAAGCCGCTGCCTGCCTTTACAAAGGAGCTGCTGCCGGAGACGGTGCGATCCGCATTGTAGACGGTGACATGCCGACGATCATGGCCGGGCTTGCCTGCGGCGAACCGAACACCATCTCCTGGGATATCTTAAAGAATCATGTGGATACCTTTGTTGCTGCACCAGACTGGGTCGCTGCAAAAGGAATGCGGATGCTCGCCGCACCGATCAAGGGAGATACGCCGGTCACTTCCGGAGAATCCGGAGCCGCACCGTTTGGAACGCTCGCCTGCATCATGTGCATGGACGAATATCAGGAATTAAGAGAACACCTGGGCCTGGATGAAACTTCCCGGGTACTGCTTTTCTCCACCGAAGGAGATACCGATCCTACACGTTACGAATCCATCGTATGGGACGGCAATGAACGTTAGATCAGGAAACCATTTCATTATGTTTATCAAGGAGGATTTTAAAATGGATTTCAACAAAATCAAAGAAGCTGCACAGAACTATGAAGCGGATATGACAAAATTTCTCAGAGAGATCGTAAAATTCCCGGGTGAGAGCTGTGGGGAAAAGGATCACATTGAACGGATCGCCGAAGAGATGCGGAAACTGGATTTTGATAAAGTCGAGATCGATCCGCAAGGAAATGTACTCGGATATATGGGAACCGGAGAGACACTCATCGGATTTGATGCACATATTGACACCGTTGGTATCGGAAACCGTGACAACTGGGAATTCGATCCATATGAAGGATTCGAATCTGACACAGAGATCGGAGGACGTGGTACTTCTGATCAGCTCGGAGGTATCGTCTCTGCAGTTTACGGTGCAAGGATCATGAAAGATCTGGGGCTTTTAAGTGACAAATATACAGTCCTTGTCACAGGAACCGTACAGGAAGAAGACTGCGACGGCCTCTGCTGGCAATACATCATCAACGAAGATAAAGTCCGTCCGGAATTTGTGGTATCCACAGAACCGACTGACGGCGGTATCTACCGCGGACAGAGAGGACGTATGGAGATCCGTGTAGACGTCAAAGGCGTATCCTGTCACGGCTCTGCACCGGAGCGTGGAGACAATGCAATCTACAAGATGGCTGATATCCTGCAGGATGTCCGTGCACTGAACGAAAACGATGCCGAAGAGACAACTGAAATCAAAGGACTCGTAAAAATGCTGGATGAAACATATAATCCGGAATGGGAAGAAGCAAGATTCTTAGGACGGGGTACCATCACAACTTCTGAAATTTTCTTCACTTCTCCAAGCCGCTGTGCGGTTGCAGACTCCTGCTCTGTTTCTCTGGATCGCCGTATGACTGCCGGAGAGACATGGGAAAGCTGTCTGGATGAGATCCGTGCACTTCCAAGCGTACAGAAATATGGGGAGGATGTAACGGTTTCCATGTACAACTATGACAGACCATCCTATACCGGACTGGTATATCCGATCGAATGCTACTTCCCGACCTGGGTCATTCCAAAAGACCACAAAGTCACAAAAGCTCTGGAAGAAGCCTACAAGGGACTTTACGGAGAAGAAAGGATTGGAACACCAGAGACTGCTAAGATGAGAAAAGCCCGCCCACTGACTGACAAATGGACGTTCTCTACAAACGGCGTTTCCATCATGGGACGAAACGGCATTCCTTGTATCGGATTTGGTCCTGGAGCAGAAGCACAGGCTCATGCACCAAATGAAAAGACCTGGAAGGCAGACCTGGTAGTATGTGCCGCTGTTTACGCTGCACTGCCGACTTTATATTGTAAGTAAACTTTCAAAATAACAAGAAACACAACAGGCACAGCCTGAGTATATGGAGGAATCACACTATGAAAACATTACAGGATTACATCGATAAACTGAACGCACTCAACTTCAAAGACATGTACAACTCTGACTTTTTCCTGACCTGGGAAAAAACAGACGACGAACTGGAAGCAGTATTTACACTGGCAGACGCACTCCGTTTTATGAGAGAAAACAACATCTCCACAAAAGTATTTGAAAGCGGACTCGGAATCTCTTTATTCCGTGACAATTCCACACGTACCCGCTTCTCATTTGCTTCCGCATGTAACCTGCTCGGACTTGAGGTGCAGGATCTGGATGAAGGAAAATCGCAGATTGCGCATGGTGAGACGGTTCGTGAGACAGCCAACATGATTTCTTTCATGGCAGATGTCATCGGAATCCGTGATGATATGTACATCGGAAAAGGAAATGCTTATATGCACGAAGTCGTAGATGCTGTGACAGAAGGACACAAAGACGGGATTCTTCAGCAGAAACCGACACTTGTCAACCTGCAGTGCGACATCGACCATCCGACACAGGCAATGGCCGATATGCTGCACATCATCCATGAATTCGGCGGTGTCGAGAATCTGAAAGGCAAGAAGATCGCCATGTCCTGGGCATACTCTCCTTCCTACGGAAAACCGCTCTCTGTTCCACAGGGTGTGATCGGACTGATGACACGTTTTGGAATGGACGTTGTACTGGCACATCCGGAAGGATATGAAGTCTTCTCGGAAGTGGAGGCTGTTGCTGCCGAAAATGCGAAAAAATCCGGCGGTTCTTTCACAAAGACCAACAATATGGCAGAAGCTTTCAAAGATGCCGACATCGTTTATCCAAAGAGCTGGGCGCCGTTTGCTGCCATGGAAAAACGTACTGAATTATATGGAAACGGTGACTTTGCGGGAATCGATGCTCTGGAAAAAGAACTTCTGGAACAGAACGCACAGCACAAAGACTGGGCTTGTACAGAAGAACTGATGAAGACGACCAAAGACGGTAACGCGCTCTACCTGCACTGTCTGCCTGCAGATATCACAGGTGTCAGCTGCGAATCCGGTGAAGTCGATGCCAGCGTATTCGACCGCTACAGAACACCACTTTATAAAGAAGCCAGCTACAAACCGTATATCATCGCAGCCATGATCTTTCTTGCAAAATTTGCAGATCCTGCTGATATCTTAAAGAAGCTGGAAGAGAAATCCACACCTAGAGTTTTTGAGTAAAACCTGTTATACTAGAACACGATGCGAAATGGATTATATTCAAGGAGGGACTAAGCTATGCTAAAATATGTAGAAACCAAAAATGCACCGGCAGCAATCGGACCTTATTCTCAGGGAATCGTCTGCAGCGGACTTGCATTTTTCTCCGGTCAGATTCCACTTTCTCCAGAAACAGGAGAAGTTGTCGGAACGACGATCGAGGAACAGACCGAACAGGTCATGTTAAATATCAAAGCGCTTCTTAACAGCCAGAATGCAGATTTTACAGATGTTGTCAAAACAACCTGCTTCCTTGCAGATATGAAAGACTTTGCTGCATTCAATGAAATCTATGCAAAATATTTTACAGGCAAACCGGCGCGATCCTGCGTTGCTGTAAAAGATCTGCCAAAAGGAGTTTTATGTGAGGTAGAAACAATCGCATCAATCAGGGAGGAATAGATATGACAAGGAAGAAACGAATTGTCATCGCCCTGGGCGGAAACGCCCTGGGCAACACCCTTCCGGAACAGATGGCAGCTGTCAAGATCACAGCGCACGCCATCGTTGATCTGATCGAGGAAGGATGTGAAGTTGTGATTGCTCATGGAAATGGCCCTCAGGTAGGAATGGTCAACAACGCAATGCTCGCCCTGACTCACGAAGATGCACACCAGCCCAATACCCCTCTTTCTGTCTGTGTTGCCATGAGCCAAGCTTATATCGGCTATGATCTGCAGAACGCTCTCCGTGAAGAGCTCTTAAATCGCAATATCACCGATATTCCTGTCGCAACTATGATCACACAAGTACGTGTGGATGAACATGATCCAGCTTTTGCCTGTCCGTCCAAACCGATCGGACGTTTTCTTACAAAAGAACAGGCAGACGAAATGTCGCAGAAATATGACTACATTATGAAAGAAGATGCCGGAAGAGGCTACCGTCGTGTCGTAGCTTCTCCAAAACCACAGGAGATCATTGAAATCGGCACAATCCGGACGATGGTGGATTCCGGTGACCTTGTCATTGCCTGTGGCGGCGGAGGAATTCCGGTCATTCGTCAGGGCAATCATCTAAAAGGTGCCAGTGCAGTCATAGACAAAGATTTTGCCAGTGCGCTTCTCGCAAAAGAACTGGATGCAGATGTTCTGATCATCCTCACTGCTATAGAAAAAGCAGCCATTCATTTCGGGACACCAGAACAGACATGGCTGGATGATATCACAGTAGCTGAAGCAAAACAGTATATTGCAGAAGGTCATTTTGCTCCCGGCTCCATGCTTCCGAAGATGCAGGCGGCCGTAGAATTTGCAGAATCTGCACCCGGAAGGCAATCTTTGATCACATTACTAGAAAAAGCCAGAGAAGGAATTCAGGGGCTTACAGGAACCCGGATCCATCTCGAATAAAGGGGGACACCTTATTTATGAAACATCAGACAACCCGCTCTACCATTTTTGAACTAAGCGGAGTGCCTGCCCTTAATCAGGCATTTCCACTTGCACTGCAGCATGTTGTCGCAATGATCGTCGGCTGTGTAACGCCTGCTATCATTGTATCCGGTGTAGCCGGACTTTCGGAAGCTGACTCTGTTATTTTAATTCAGGCTGCCTTGGTCACTTCCGCACTTGCCACATTGTTACAACTGTTTCCATTTATCAAGACCCGGTATCTTACAATCGGATCCGGCCTTCCGGTCATCATGGGCATCAGCTTTGCCTATGTTCCGAGTATGCAGTCCATTGCCGAAGAGTATGATGTCGCCACCATTTTAGGTGCTATGATCGCAGGTGGTATCGTGGCTGTTTTTGTGGGACTTTTTATCCGGAAGATCCGCAAATTTTTCCCGCCTCTGATCACTGGAACCGTTGTATTTACAATTGGACTTTCTCTGTATCCGACTGCCATTAACTATATGGCCGGAGGGGTAGGCAGCGAAGATTATGGTTCCTGGCAAAATTGGCTGGTCGCTATTTTGACATTGACTATTGTAACGGTATTGAATCATTTTGGAAAAGGAATCTGGAAACTGGCATCCATTCTGATCGGTATCATCGGTGGATATATCATCGCACTGTTCTTCGGAATGGTAGACTTTTCTCCTATCCATGATGCTGCCCTCTTCCAGGTGCCAAGCCCGCTTCATTTCGGAATTCGCTTCGAACCTTCCGCCTGTGTCGCAATCGGTCTTCTGTTTGCAATCAACTCCATTCAGGCAATCGGCGACTTTTCCGCCACAACCAGCGGAGGAATGAATCGTATGCCAACAGATCAGGAACTGCAGGGAGGAATCGTAGGATATGGAATCTCCAATATTCTATTTTCTCTTCTCGGCGGACTCCCGACTGCTACATACAGCCAGAACGTGGGAATCGTTGCAACGACAAAAGTTATCAACCGCTGTGTACTCGGCGGTGCGGCACTGATTCTGTTGATAGCCGGAGTGATCCCGAAATTCTCGTCTCTTTTAACGACAATTCCGTATTGTGTACTCGGCGGTGCCACAGTGTCTGTTTTCGCATCCATCGCCATGACCGGAATGAAACTGATCACATCACAAAATATGACGTTTCGCAATACTTCCATCGTGGGACTTGCGGCAGCACTGGGAATGGGAATCTCACAGGCAAGTGATTCTCTTGCCAGCTTCCCGGACTGGTTTGTGATGATCTTCGGCAAATCACCGGTTGTAGTGGCTACATTGCTTGCAGTACTCCTCAACATTGTACTGCCCAAAGACAAAGAAGATGCAAACTGATTTGTACATTTGACAGTCTTTCTTACATAACAAAAATGTTCCCATCAGAAAATCCCGATGGGAACATTTTTGCTTTTACAGCTCCCAGAATGCAATCTTGGCATCCAAAGCTTCTATTTTTATTTCATAATCCTGCGGATAATACCTTGTAGAAAACACAGTCTCTCCATCATTGACAAACACTTCTACAGAAGAAACATCTGCAAGAATCCGGACGTTTCTGACTTCACTTACTTCCCGGAATCTAAGACTTCTTCCCGCGGATACGGACGTCTTATCCTGGCTTGTAAACTTCATCTCAAATCTTCCGTTTACATATTCCAGAACCAGTTCTTTTGCCAGTACTGCGCGGAAGTGATTTCCTGTGATATTCTGCACCTCTGCCTCAAAGACTTTTGTACCTTTCTTCTCCAGAACAGAGACTGCTCTTTCTTCTCCTCTGCGCAGTGCTTCCAGTTCTTTTACCGGCTGCTGAAGCACTTTTTTATCTTTGACATGCACTTCTCTTGGAAATGTAAAGCAGTGCTGCCATCCATCTTCCAGCGTCAGGTTTGTGTATTCCTCACAATCCGGCATTCCCATCCAACTGATGTGGATCCGGCGTCCATCCTCACTTTCAAAACTCTGCGGTGCATAATAATCAAATCCATAGTCCCAGAGTTCATAGTCAGAAAGCACATACTCGGAAAGGATATCCCCCTCTACCAGAAAATATCCGGACTGGTACACATTTCGTGCATCCCACACGCCGCCTTCCAGCCCCTGCACGGAAGTCGATAAAATCTTTCTGCCTTCTGTTTCAAAATAGTCTGGGCACTCCCACATATATCCAAATCGCTCTGCTGTCTTTACATCGCTTTTGTAGATCCAGTTCAGCTGATCCTCAGACTCAAAAATCAGCACTTTTCCTTCATCTTTCTGCGTTCTGGCTCCCTGCACCATGTAATACATGCCGTTTTCTTTCCAGACTTTCGGATCACGTACATGGCAGGTCAGATCCTGCGGATAATCACTGTTTCTCATCAGTTCTCTTTTTCTGCCAAAATGCTCTCCGTCCTCGCTGACCACCAGAACGGTGTTTGCCTCCCGGCCGGTTCGGATATAGTCAAATTCTCCGTCCTCAAGCTTCACATTTCCGGTATAATACAGGTACATCTTTCCGTCTTCAATAAACGCTGATCCCGAATACACGCCATGGCAGTCAAACGGCTGATCCGGATACAGGCTGACACCCTCGTATTTCCATTCGATCATATCCCGGCTTGTATAGTGTCCCCACATCTTCAGACCACCCGTTGCATTAAATGGCGAATATTGAAAAAATGCGTGGTAGATTCCTTTGAACTGACACAGTCCGTTGGGATCATTGAGCCATCCTGTCGGCGGCATCAGATGCAGCTTCTGGCGGAAACGGTCTTTGCCGTCTGCACACGCTTCTGCCGACTTTGTTAAACCTTCCAGATCTCTTGTCAATGCATTCATATCTCTATCTCCTCGTATTTTTTATGAAGTACCATCATTTTTTCTCCACAGCTGACATGATCTGCAGAAACCTTTTCCACATCATAGTCATCTGCATTGGTAAGAATCATCATCGTTGTTGTCTCGTAACCCTCTTTTCGGATCGCATCCAGATCCATCTTAAGAAGTACATCTCCCGCATGAACATAATCTCCGTCTGCCACACACTTTGTAAATCCTCTGCCTTCCATTTTTACGGTATCAATTCCTGCATGGATCAAAAGCTCTCCACCGGATGGTGTGGTCATACAAACTGCATGCCCCGTATCATAAATACTCAGGATCGTACCGTCACAAGGGGCTACAAGCTCCGCTGCTTCCGGCTCTACAGCAACAGTTGTTCCCAGGATTTCCTCCGCAAATGTGGCATCGGAAATCTCAGCTGTCGGAACAACTTTTCCGGAAACGGGACTTCCCAGAGTCTCTTCTGTGACAGCCTCTGCCTGTGAAACCGGAATTTCTTCTGCCGGAATCACTGCTTCTGCCTGCTCTTTTATTTCTTCCTTTTTATCTTTATAAAGGATAAATGATACCGCAAAGGCAACTCCGACTGCGATCGCCATCTCGATCAGATACTGTACCGGCTGGTTCAGACACAGAAGGATACCAAAAATACCTGTCACTCCGGTTCCTTTTGCTCCAAGGTGTACGATTGATGCATAGAGTGCACCGCATCCTCCACCGATACATCCTGCGATGAACGGCTTGAAAAATCTTAAGTTCACTCCAAAGATCGCCGGCTCTGTAATTCCCATAAATGCACTTAAAGATGATGGAAGTGCCAGCGCTTTGATCTTCTTATCTTTTGATTTTACTGCAACTGCAAGCGCTGCTGCTCCCTGTGCCACGTTTGCCGCACTTGCCAGCGGAAGCCAGTAAGTCACTCCATACTGTGCAAGCTGTCCCAGGTCGATCGCTGCATACATCTGATGGATTCCTGTCACTACAGTCGGTGCATACAGACCTCCCATTACGAGACTTCCCAATCCCAGAGGAAGTGTCAGAAGCCACTGGATACAGTTCAGGATCGCATTCTCCGCCCATACAAAGACCGGACCGATAGCTGCCAGTGTCAGATACCCTGTCACAAATACACTTACCAGAGGTGTTACGAACAGATCCAGTACCTCCGGAACAACCTTGTGCAGCTTTTTCTCAATCACAGACATCAGCCATACGGCAATGATAATCGGAATGATATGTCCCTGATATCCAACCATATCAATCTGATAGAGTCCAAAGAATACCGACTGCGTTGCTTTCACACCTTCTGTCGCCACAGTATACGCATTCTGCAGCGCCGGGTTAATTGTGATCATTCCGATTACAGCTCCCAGGTATGGATTCGCACCAAAAGCTTTTGCAGCTGAAAAAGCAATCAGAATCTGTAAAAAGGTATACGCTGTATTACTGAACAGATTCGCAAATACATACAGTGAACTGGTCGTGTCAATATGAATAAAATTGTTCGTATTCATAAAATCAAGAGAGTTCATGATTCCCATCAAAAATCCACTTGCCACAATGGCAGGAATGATCGGAACAAAAATATCTCCCAGAAGCTTGATTGCCCGCATAAACCAGTTCTGCTTCTGTACCGCTGCCTCTTTTGCTTCTGCCTTGGAGCTTGCTGTCACTCCTGCAATCTCAACAAACTGATCAAACACCTTGTTGACCGTACCTGTCCCCAGAATGATCTGAAGCTGTCCTGATGCCTCAAACACTCCTTTGACTCCATCTACATTCTCCAGCGCACCTTTGTCTGCCTTCTTGTTATCTGCAATAACCAGGCGCAGTCTGGTCGCACAATGTGCCGCTGAAATGATGTTCTTGCTCCCACCAACATGATTCAAAATTTCCTGTGCGGTTTTTTTGTAATCCATACCTTCATCCCTTTCTTTTTTCTTTGCAAGACTCACGTTTCATGTAATCGATTTCATATCTTGTAAGATTATAATAGTGAAAAAAATGCCATTTGTAAAGATGGCATTTTTACTAATTTATATTTTATTTTTTTTGTATATTTTGCTAGATTTCTGTTTTACAGCAGTTCATATCCAAGCTTAATCTCTGTCGTGAGTGTCTTTCCTGATTCTACCATATCCAGCAGCAATCTGGCGCCTTTTACACCACTTGTCTGGTACCCGAAATGCACGGTTCTGATTCCGCCCGTAACCGCTTTCAGAAACTGATTGTCCCCAAATCCTGTCACCTGAATACTCCTTTGAGGCGAAAGCTGTGCAATTGCTTCGATCACTCCTGCAGCAATGGTATCTGTGGCGCAAGATATGATATCGATATCACTCTCTAATCTCAAAAGATCACATGCCTGCTCATATCCGGACTCCATTGTGAAGCTTGCCCGGCGCAGACATCCTTCCTCCAGCTCTCTGCCAACTGCTCTCAGACCATCCCGGAAGCCGTCTTCTCTGGCTGCACCTGCCGCCTTATCCTCTCTTGTCACACCGATATAAGCAATACGTCCGGACATTTCTTTTCCGATCTGTTCTGCCAGTTCTTTTGCAGCCCCATAATCATCATGGTAAATACAGCTGACCTCGTTTGTCTGCTGTCCGATTACTACGATCGGCACTCTGCACTTTTTCAGTTTTTCCTTGTGCGCACTGGAAAGGACTGTTCCTACCAGAATGATTCCGTCCACCGGATAAGATTCAAACAAATCCATGTATTCCAGCTCTTTGGACGGATCGTTATCTGTGATGGTCAGAAGCATCTGATAGGCTCTTTCTGAAAGTACCTGACCAATTCCCTCTGTAATCCTGCTGATCGACTCTGAATTGATCTTTGGAACAATCACTCCGACCAGGCACGCTCGTTTGGTGCGAAGCGTTCTCGCCTGTACAGACGGGCGGTATCCTGTTTCTTCGATCACTGCCCGGATCCTCTCCTTCTTTTCTTCACTTACGTATCCCCCGTTCATATATCTCGACACTGCTGCACTGGATACCTGCGCAAGCTTTGCAATTTCCTTTATCGTCATAAGTTCTGCTCCTGTGGATTTTCTTTTGACTTTATTATAGAAGTCTCCTCTTCTGTTGTAAAGTAGAAGAACGCTAAAAAGCAGGGACATATCGCCTGTTACGCAATATGTCCCTGCCCTTTTTATCCACGATTCTTAAAATTCAATCGTTTCTGTCTGCTGCTCGATATTATGCCGTCTTGCATATCCAGTCAGAATCATAGTCAGTGCACCGTCTCCTGTCACATTGCATGCGGTACCAAAGCTGTCCTGCAATGCAAAGATTGTCAGCATCAGTGCTGTTCCTGTGGCATCAAATCCAAGAACTCCCGTGATAAGCCCAAGAGAAGCCATCACCGTTCCGCCTGGAACCCCCGGTGCTCCGATTGCAAACACGCCAAGCAGTGCACAAAATAAGATCATGGTTCCGACTGACGGCAGTTTTCCATATAAAATTTGGGAGACCGTCATCACAAAAAATACTTCTGTCAGGACGGAACCGCAAAGATGAATATTCGCAAACAGAGGGATTCCAAAGCTTACCATATCATCCCTCAGTACCGGCTCTGACTTTCTGGCACATTTTAAAGCCACTGCAAGCGTTGCAGCAGAGGACATCGTTCCCACTGCAGTAATGTATGCCGGACCATAATACTTTACAACTTTCCACGGATTGTTTCCGGAGTAAATTCCACCCACTGCATATAAAACCGCCATCCAGATAAAGTGCCCCACCATCACGATCAGCACAACCTTTAAAAAGACCGGCAGCTGTTTTGTAATCGTTCCTTCGTATGCCAGCGACCAGAATGTAAGTGCGATAAAGACCGGAAGGATCGGGATCACAATCTTGGATACGATCATCAGTACGATCTGTTGAAATTCATCTAATAGCCGGATCACTGTCTCTGCTCTTGTCCATGTTGCCGCAAGCCCCATCAGAATGGAAAATGCAAGGGCACTCATCACGGACATGATCTGCGGAATCTCCAGCTGAAATACAATTTCCGGAAGTTCTTTCAGCCCATCTACTTCCGAAACAATTGACAAATGCGGAATCAGTCCATATCCTGCTGCCATTGATCCCAGCGCCGCTAAAACGGAGGATACATAAGCAAGAAGAACAGCCACTCCTAATATCCTTGACGCATTTTTCCCGAGCTTCGTGATCGATGGCGCAATAAACCCGATCACAATCAGCGGTACACAGAAATTAATCAGTTCTCCTAATACAAACTTGATCGTGACGATCACATTCATGACCGCTTCATTTGAAATCAGCCCCAGCACAATTCCGATGATCACTCCCAAAAGAAGCTGAAACGGCAGACTTTTTAAAATCTTTTTCATTATTTTCATCCTTTCCTTCACTCTTTACAATTCCTACTTTTTCAGTATGTTTTAAGTATACTATAAATCTGATAGAATTACTATATTTTTTCTAATTTTATGTGGGAAAAAATTTTTTAGAAGTCTTTTCGTATCGATTTGAAGGTGTTACACTATAAATAATAATCTCCATAAATTCACAGACTTGAAAGAAGGCACCGATTATGATCAAATTACTGGCAATCGATATGGATGGAACCTGCCTTCCGCATCAGCTGACAGATCAGAATTCCCTGTTTCGCTATGTCATCTCCTCAAACGGAGCAAAGGTCACAGACTATCACACGCAAAAGACGCTCTACCAGTCAGAAATTCCAAAGCAGACTGCTCTTTCTTTGTTAAATGCCTGTCAAAGCGAGAAGCTTGGTATCACTGCGCATATCAGACATGAGTATCTGCTGCAGGGACACAGCCTTGTTTTTCTGGGACGTCTGATCTATGGAAAAGATGCCAAAAAAGTCCGTTATGTCCAAAATATGGAACAGACGATCCAGGAGCTTTCATGTGATGTGAAAGAACTGCAGTTTTACTTTTTTCCAAAAACTCCATGCCGCAGCTCAAAATGCATCTTGCAAACTCCCCGTCTCTTCGTGCTGCCTACACCGGTCAGTATGCAGAGATCTTTTCATCAGAACCCTCCAAAGGGGCGCTCTGACGCATCTGGCCCAATCACTTGGTATTGCAAAATCTGAGATTGCCTGCATCGGGGACTGAGAAAATGATCTGAGTATGTTTGAGGCTTCCGAAATGAAGTTTGCCATGGGCAATGCCGTTGAGATTCTGAAAAAAGAAGCCGATCATATGCCTCCGGACTGCGATCATAACGGTGTGACTGAAGGGGCTGCGTTATTGGAAATGATGACTACTTAAACCATCCTTTCTTTTTAAAAATCCAGATTTCCACTGCAATAAGAAGCAGACACACAACACAGATGATCCCGTACCCTCCCGGTGCAGTCAGTTCGGGCATATGTGCAAAATTCATTCCGTACCATCCTGCAATCAGCGTCAACGGCATAAAAAGCGTTGTAACAATCGTCAGCACTTTCATAATTTCATTCTGCCGGATATCGATCTGCGTCTGATGCATTTCTCTAAGCTGCATGGAATACTCTTTGAGTGTCTGCACCATGTCATACAATCGTCCTGCCTTCTCACAGAAAAGCCCAAAAAGCAATGCTTCCTGTTCTGTTTGATGTCTCGCTGCATTTTGCTGAAGAGTTTCCCCCATATCCGACAACTGTTCATAGTACGCACTCAGCACAGAAAGTTCCTTTCTGGATAACAGGATTTTTCTGTCAAAATCTTCCATATTTCCCTCCAGCAGTTCCTCTTCCAGATGAGAAAGCTTTTCTTCATAATCCTGCAGAAACAGCATGTCATCTTTGATAAGATACTCCATCCAGTCAAACAAAAGCAACAATGGAGAAGTACGCTCTTCATCCTGATATTCCCGGACTTTTTTCATCTCTACTTTGATATAATCCTGATTTTCAATAAAGATCAGCTGTTCCTCTGCAATACAGTACCCAAACGCGATCTTATCTCCTGTCAACTTTGTTTTTCTTGGAATCGCAAATGTTCCTGTAACTGCCTGACGCAGACATTCTGCCTTACAGAAATGCACTCTGTTCAACGCAATTTCACCAAAATTTCTTTTAAAAATATGCGGATACTCCGCCTGAAATTTTTCGGGTGTCAGAATTCGCAATTTGTTTATACTCTTTTGCACAATCTCATCCTTTCTATTACAGCCTGTCCGGACATCTGCAGTTACTCTGTCTCATCCAATATCTTTTGTATGGTGTTTTTTACCAGTGTAAATGCCACCGGATTCTTTCCGCTGTTGATCACAATATCTGCCATACATCTCGTCGGCTCTACATATAAATAATGCATCGGTTTTACTGTTGTCAGATACTGCTCCACAACCCCTTCCATATCACGTCCCCTCTCCTTGACATCGCGGATGATCCGACGCAGGATTCGTTCATCCGCATCTGCCTCCACATAAACCTTGATGTCTAACAAATCTCTCAGACGCTCATCTGCCAGAACAAGAATCCCTTCCAGAAGAATTACTTTTTTCGGTTCCACCCTCACAACCTGATTCGATCTTGTATGCTGTGTATAATCGTATACCGGACAATCTACTGCCTTTCCTGCTTTCAGGTCCATCAACTGCTGGATCAAAAGCTCTGTCTCCATTGCATCCGGATGATCATAATTTGTCTTTCTTCGCTCTTCTAACGGGATGTCACTCTGATCCCTGTAATAATTGTCATGATATAAAACTGCCACATCATCTTTAAATTCTTTCTTTAATTTTCTCGTAAATGTAGATTTTCCTGACCCCGTTCCGCCTGCAATTCCTATGATAATCGTTTTCATATTTTCTCTCCATGTATTCGTTTTTCTTTTTACTATACCATATTTTCTTTCAGGAGAGTTACTCTATTTTGCAAACTCTTTTATCTCTGCTTCTGTTCTTGCAAACCGACCGACTGCTTTTTCTATTTTTCCTCCATGCCTATAATACTTTGCTTCCGTTTGCGGTTAATTTAAACCTGGCTCCTAGTACTTCTGCCGCTTTCCTACACATCATCATCCTGCCGAAAAAAATTTCAAAATATTCATACATTGTACAAATCTCCTCGTCAATCTGTAAATTCAATGCGATCAGATGCTTCTGCGCATTCACTTTTACAGCCGCACTTGTCACTGCATAATTCACACGATCGTGCTTATCAAAACTTGCTTTTTCTTTATTTCTTACACGATTTCTCCTGACATCTGTCTTATCCGCAAGAATCAACGCAGCTGATATTGCATCGATGGCCTCCCCTGTAGATTCATCATGATTTCCAATCGCTGACATAACAAGGATTCTGTCTCTCAGCGGCATTTTCAACTTTTCCAAGATTGAACATGCCAGAATTGCCCCATATTCCCCATGATTCTTTCGATTGATCACATTCCCAATGTCATGCATAGCCCCTGCAATCTCGGCAAGTTCAATCTCATGTTCTGTATATCCAAATTTTGACAAAATCATCCCTGCACGTTTTGCAACTATTGCACAATGTTTTTCGGAATGATCGGTATACCCAAGAATTCCGAGATTTTCGTTGCCCTTCTCCAAATACGCTTTTACTTCCTCATTTTGTAATATCTCTTTGTAATTCAATTCTTTCGCCTTCTCCAATTCCATTTTTCCGTCTGAAAATTTTTCTGCTATTTCTGTCTTTTTTCCGCATTTGCATAAGCAGCCTCATAAAAGCACTCCTGGGAATTCAATTTCTGTACATGAAGATTTCGATCCACATAGATTCCTTTTTCCGTCAGACATTTTCCCTTTTCATCATCCTTCATCATCGTTTCAAACATCCAGTCCAGCTGATTTTTTAATCGTTCATCCAGAACCGGGGCAGCCACCTCCACACGACGAAGCGTATTTCGTGTCATAAAATCTGCTGAGGCAATATACACATTCTCTCTTTCTTTCGTTCCAAATCGATAAATTCGAGAATGTTCCAGGAAACGCCCTACAATACTTATCACAGTTATGTTTTCTGTATACCCTTTGACACCTGGAATCAGACAGCAGATTCCTCTGACAATCATTTCAATCTTTACGCCTGCCTGAGACGCTTCGACTAATTTGCTAATGATCACCTTGTCTGTCAAAGAATTGATTTTAATTCCGATGTATCCTTCTTCTCCATTTTTCACATGTTGAATTTCTTCTATCATATCCAACACTTTATTCTGCAAACATTTTGGTGCTACTAATAAAAGATGGGTTTCTTCCACTGTTTCTCCTCTTAACAGTGCTGCAAACACTTCAGCAGCCTCTTTTCCGATTTCTTGATTTCCTGTAATCAATGACAGATCCGTATACAGCGCAGATGTTTTTTCATTATAATTTCCAGTTCCGATCTGTGTCACATAGGACACTCCTTGCTCTGTTTTTCTGGAAATCAGGCATAATTTTGAATGTACTTTATATCCGTTTAATCCATAAATCACACGACAGCCGGCCTCCTCCAATTTTCTGGAATATTCAATATTATTTTCTTCATCAAAGCGGGCGCGAAGTTCTACCAGTACAACAACTTCTTTTCCATTTTCTGCGGCTTCCACCAGTGCATCTACAATCTGGCTTTTATTTGCCAAACGGTACAACGTCATTTTAATCGATACAACCGACTCATCCTCCGCTGCTTCATATAGCAGATTGATAAAGGATTTCATACTTTCAAACGGATAAGATAAAAGCACATCTTTTTCCAGAATCTGCGGAATCAAAGATTCCTTATCATTCAACTGAGGGGTTGGCCTTGGGGTTCGTCTTGGATAAAACAACTCCCCTGCATTTGTATTTTTCAGATAGCTCTGAATAGCAAAGACAAATGACAGATCCAATGGGACTTCCGACCTAAATACATGTTCCTTTTCCACGTGGATCGTTTTGCATAACGCATGCATCATTTTTTTATTCAGAGTTCCGGTAAATTCCATCCTGACCGGGTTCATCCGCTTTCTCTCTTTTATTAAATTTTCCATCGCATCTCTGTAATCCAGATCCTCGTCATAAATCATCTCTGTGTCAATATCTGCATTTCTTGTGACACGAATCAAAGATTTTTCTTTCACACTATAATTTTTAAAGAATTTCGGAAGAAATTGCAGAATTAATTCTTCTGAAAGCAGAAAGGTTCCCTTTCGAGTTGGAATATCGATCAATCTGCGGAACACATTGTTGCTGCATGGAATGATTGCAGTTCTCGTCTTCCCACCCTTCGACTCCAAAAGAGCAACAGCATAGATATCCTTATTCTTTAAAAAAGGAAAGGGCTGCTGTTTACTTACGATATTCGCTGATAAGTAGGGTGCAATTTCCCTGTCAAAATATTCCTCCAGAATTTTTCCTTCTTCTGCAGACAGCTTATTAAAATTGATCAAACGAATTCCTTTCGGCTCCAGTTCCCCCATCAATTGTTCATAAATAACCGTCTTTTTCTCCTCTAGCTCTCGTGTTGCCCTTATAATTGCTTTCACTTGCTCTTCACTTGTCATATTGGTTTTATTCTCACGAACAACTTCTGATACATCCATTTGATCCATCAGCGTTCCTACTCGAACTCGATAGAATTCGTCTAAATTTGACTGGTATATCGATACAAAAGTCAACCTCTCTGCAAGTGGGACTTTCGGATTTCCCGCCTCATTCAATACTCTCTCATTAAACTTCAACCAGGATAATTCCCGATTCATCATATATGGACTTTTCTTTATTTTTTTCTCTGATTCTTTCATCTAAACAGTTCCTTTCTATGTTTTTTACTCGCTTTTCTTCTACAAACGGCGGATAGCATCCGTTGCCAACACGGATCTTTCACATTCTTCCGGCAACAAAGTAACCTGCCAGCATAACGGACTTCCCTTCATATGCTCTGCAGCATAACTCAATCCATTGGTTCTTTCATCCAAATAAGGTCTGTCTATCTGATTTGGATCTCCCAATAAAATTATTTTTGTTTCTTTTCCGGCACGCGTAATAATTCCCTTAATCTGTGCCGGTGTCATATTTTGCGCTTCGTCTATGATCAAATATGTTTTCATGATGGATCTTCCTCTGATAAAGGTCAGAGCCTCTGTCTGGATGATTCCTCTGTCAAAAATTTCCTGTATTTTATCATTCAATTCCTGCTCATTTGAATATCGCTCACGATCACTGGAATCTACCAATTGTTCCAGATTATCCATAATCGGACGCATCAAAGGAGAAACCTTTTCCTGCTCATCACCTGGAAGAAATCCAATGTCAGAATCAAATAAAGCATTCGGACGACAGATCAGGATCCTCCGATATTCTCCAGATGGATTGTTTAACAATTTTTCCAGTCCCACTGCCAGTGAATAAAAAGTTTTGCTCGTCCCTGCCATTCCTTTTACAATGACAAGCGGAGCTTTCTCTGCAGACTGCATCAATGCTTCCTGTAAAAAATACTGTCCTACATTCCTTGGACTAACTCCATATGGAGCAGCTTTTCTATAATCAAGCTTTCGGATCATCCCTTTCTCAACCCGCCCCAACTGAGTCTTTTTCGAAGACTGATCCGCTTTTAACAGAATAAATTCGTTTTCAAACAATTCCGGGCAAGTGTGATTCCCGCTCATATCACAGCAATATACACATTCTACCGGAACTCCCTTTTTCTTAAAATCTTTAAACAATTCTTCTGGTACAAACACCTCTCTCCTCCCCAAATACTGCTCCTCATGTACCGCAACCTGCTCTGTCCCAAAGTCCTCTGCCTGAATTCCAAGCAACTGTGCTTTGATACGCAAAAGAATATCTTTTGTCACCAGAATCACCTGTTCTTTCAGATCATTTGACAGCCCTACACAAACTTTCAGAATGCGATTATCAGATTTATGTTCCGGAAGATCCGGAGGCAATTCAACGTTCCGGTAATTTTTTTCTACACGCAGAATCCCTCCCCATTCCATACGCACCCCTTCCAGCAAATTTCCTTTTTCTCTGTGTGCGTCCAAAATCCGAATCACTTTGCGTACATTGGCACCTTTTTCTCCCTCTTCTTTTTTCATGTTATCCAACTCTTCTAACACTGTCATCGGAAGTACCACTGTATTTTCCTCAAAACATTCGACCGCATAGGGTGCCTGAATCAGCACATTTGTATCAAGTACATATGTTTTTTTCATAAAAGGCCTCTTCACATCTTTGTTTTTATTCCATCGCACAAACAATCTGCGCAATGTTCTTTTATAGATTACCTCTGCCTCGTATAATCCAATATCACATTTATATAAAATTTGGGTTAAAAGTAAAAAAAGATTTCACTTTTTATGTCTTCAAAAGTGAAATCTGAATACTTCGGCTATCCTTTTTTATTTATTCTTCTGTTTTCTTTTTCTCTCTATACCCTTTTATCCCTCAAAATAAAATCACAAAACCGCTCATCATCAACATACATACTAATTGGTCTTTTGTCTTCTCCGACATAGGGGCATTGTCTATCAGTACCCACATTCAAATCATAAATGTCTCCGACTTCACTGGCCGGTCCCCTTCCAGAACAATTTCAACTGGAAGTTGAAAACTTGCTCTCATTGCAAAACTCTGCATGGATGCCATATAAGCATCCTCTTTCCTCATTCTTCTATTTCTAATTCTTTCACAAAATTTTAACTCCACTTTTTCGATTTGTACAGCAGTAATCACTTTACATCAATAAATCGGTATTGTTATCGACGTTGAATCAGCGAATATTCGAACCGGCTGGGCAAATAATAGTTTTGAAACAACTCAATCGGTACTTCCCGATCTTTCTGAATCCCATACGTAATACCATCAGAATATAGCAGCGGCGTATCTTCTTCTACATTCAAAAATCGGGAGATATTTCCGTATGCAGAGACAGCTTTTAATTTCAAAGAAGTCGTGGTAATCTGAATATGATATTGCTCCTCCAAAACCTGATACAGGGAATTTTGTTCAAAATCATATGTTTCAATCTCTCTGAATAATTGATAAGGCAACACTGTGCTCGTCAGACATAATGGCGATCCGTCCGCAAAATAAATTCGCTCCATAAAAAAAACCGGATCTGCTTTTTTTAATCCGAGTTGTTCTGCCTCTTCCTTCGTACAAACACGAAGTCCGAATGACAATAATTTACGAGATGGTGTCATCCCCTGTCGGATGATTTCTTCCGTATAGCTTGAAATCGAAGTCAATTCCTGAAGTTTTACTTTTTCTTTCACACATGCTCTTTTTCCCTGCATTTTTTCAACATACCCTTGATGATACAGCTCATCAATCGCACGTCGGACTGTTACACGACTTACACCATAACATTCGATTAAATCAGATTCACTGGGAAGCTCTGCTCCTGGAGCAAGTTGGCCTGATTCTATCTGTGCAATCAGTTCTGCTTCTATCTGTGCATATTTTGGTGTTTTTTTCATACAAATTCCTCCTGCCTTGTATCATCATTATACTCCAAAAAGTACAGCTTTTCAAACCACTTATTATAACAAGTTAACAAATTTTCTCCTGATTTTTTGTGGATTTTATGAATTGTATTTTTCATTACTTTAACTTATTATAACAAGTAGAAAGGAGATGTAGTAACATGAAGAATCATATATTAGGTACCTTATATGGAATGGCAATCGGCGATGCGATGGGAATGCCTCCAGAATTGTGGAGTCGAAAACGTTGCCTGGAATATTACGGTAAAATCACAGATTTTTTAGACGGCTGTCCGGAAAATATCATTTCTTATCAATACAAAGCAGGTCAGTTTACTGATGATACAAGCCAGGCATTGACTATTTTAGACAGCCTAATAGAAACAGATTTTATTCCGAATAGTCAAAACATTGCCACACACATTTTAGAATGGGCCGAAAAGGAACATGCTTTTAAAAATAATATTTTAGGTCCAACATCAAAAGTTGCTTTGAAACTCTTCCAGGAAGGAAAAAGCGCCAAGGAATTCTCAGATGAATCCGTATCCAATGGGGCTGCAATGCGGATTGCACCAATTGGGACATTATTTTCCACAACACAAAAAGAAGAGCTATGCCGCTATGTTGCAGCAGTATCCAGTGTAACACATACAAGTGATATTACGCTAGCTGGTGCTTCTATGATCGCGATGGCAGTTGCCTCTGCGCTGGAATACCATGACCGCGAAAAAATGATCGAAGATGCACTTTCTGTAGAAGAATACGCAATGAATCTTGGCGCTTCTACTCCAAGTCCGTCTCTGGGCGCAAGAACAAAACTTGGTATCCTTCTGGCACAAACTTACGCAAATGATGAAACTGCGTTTTTAGAAAATATCTACAATGTCATCGGAGCAGGTGTAAATACTTCGGAATCTGTTCCCGCTGCTTTAGCAATTGCTTATTACAGCTTTGATGTTCGAAAATGCGCGTTACTCTGTGCAAACTTAGGTGGCGATACTGATACGATTGGGGCAATGGCTGCTGCCATTTGCGGTGCAGCTCAGGGACTCTCCGAAATTCCTGAAAAAGATATTGCTTTGATCCAAAAGTCAAATCAGATTGATTTTACAAAATATGCAGATGCAATCATCAAAAAAAGGGGGCAAATCAAATGGGAAAAGGATGTATCGTAATCGGTGCAGCTATGCTAGATATCGTGATGGAAATTGATCGAATTCCAAAATCCGGAACGGATGTCTATGCCAAAGGACAATCCATGATGGTTGGCGGCTGCGCATATAACGTAGCAGACATTTTAAAACATTTCGGTGTAAACTACACATTGTTTGCACCAATCGGAACTGGAATGTATGCAGATTTCATTCGCAAAGAACTAAAAAAGGCCGGACACGAAAGCCCTGTCCACTGCGAAAATTCTGATAACGGATACTGTCTCTGTATGGTAGAAGCAGACGGCGAACGCACATTCTTAACTGTCCCCGGAATCGAATGTCATTTTCAAGAGGAATGGTTTTCTTCCCTTGCTGTAGATTCTTATGACTCTGTTTATGTGAGTGGATATGAATTAGAAGGAGACGGCGGTGATGCCATTTTAAATTTTCTGGAGTCCAATCAAGAATTGACCGTTTATTATGCCCCAGGCCCACGAATCACTTATATTGATCCAAAAAAATTGAAACGTCTGTATGCACTTCATCCAGTCATGCATCTGAATGAATTAGAAGCTTTAACTTCTACAAATACCGACGATATCACTCAGGCAGCAGAAATTCTTTCGAAATCAACTGGAAACACTGTGTTAATCACATTGGGGAAACAAGGGGTACACCTTTTTGAAAATGGAACTCACGCCTTAGTTTCTTCCAAACAGGCAACTGTTGTCGATACGATTGGTGCTGGTGATTCCCACATCGGTTCTGTCATTGCCATGCGAACAATGGGGCACTCTTTTCTGGAAGCAATCTCCACGGCAAATCGGATTGCCGCGAAAGTAGTCAGTGTCAAAGGTCCTATCATTACAACAGAAGAATTTGAAAATGCAAAACAAGATGAAACTTAAAAACCATTCTTAGAAAGGAAACAAATCATGAGTAAAGTAAAAGACTTTTTTAAAGGCTGGAGCAAATTTGAATTATGCTGGCTGGTTTTATCAACCGTTATTATGATTGTACTAAGCATCATCTGGGGCGATAATACACTAGCTCTGATCAGTGGAATCACCGGAATTCTAGTATAGAATAAATTAAATTTCTACTATATATTTTGAGGATAATGTATGGTAA
>OATL01000106.1_pt1 | contig 87334 bp, 79 predicted proteins | sample 1476011 | NCBI WGS metagenome assembly OATL01 (sample SAMEA2579975, study PRJEB22360) | human gut metagenome | biome: human gut; feature: human-associated habitat; material: faeces | place: Denmark | collected 2008/2010
AGTCATCGGGCATTATCTGAACATAAAACACTATCAATAAGTTGGAGTCATTACCAGTGGGTTAAAGGCGTCTGAGGGGCTGGCAAAATTACTTATTGCCAGCGGAATAATGTTATAGGAGGCTTTTTATGAACGATGTGCAAAATCGTAGAATACTGGCATTACTTGATATGCTGTATAATACCCTGGGCAATAAAACCACATGTAATGTTTGTCATAAATATTTTATCCATATCCTCACAGTTATGAACAACCTGACGATTAACTATGGTACTGAGACTTCGCCAGAGTTAGCAGGGATAAATTATGACGATGCTAATGCGCTAATTACTGAACTGATATTATTTATTGAAGATGTTGACGCTGAGAATCATGAAACATATCAGAGACATTTCAATGAGATTATACGCATTCTGAATTTTGCTATTGCCGCTTGAATATAATTATGATTAAAGCACCTCAAGAGGCAATCTTTTGAGGTGCTTTCACTTAGTAATCAATCCCTATCTGTGCTTTTACGCCAGCATCAAACGCATGTTTCACGGGGCGTAACTCACTTACCGTATCCGCCAGTTCGAGTATATCCCGATGACAGCCTCGACCCGTAATAATGACGGTTTGCTGATGTGGACGTTCATTTAACGCCTGAATCACTTCTTCAGGTGGCAAATAGTCATACGCGACCATATAAGTCAGCTCATCGAGCAAAACCATATCCAGTGAGGGATCTGCCAACATCCGTTTGGCATGTTGCCAGACTTCACGGCAGGCGGCGGTATCCGACTCGCGATTCTGCGTATCCCAGGTAAAGCCCGTTGCCATTACCTGAAACTCAACGCCATGCGGCTCCAGCAGATTTCGTTCGCCATTAGGCCAGGTGCCTTTAATAAACTGCACGACGCCCACTTTTTTTCCGTGACCAACTGCGCGTGTTGCCGTACCAAATGCCGCGGTGGTTTTGCCTTTTCCATTGCCGGTAAAGACGATGATAATACCGCGTTCATCCTGGGCCTGGGCCACACGAGCATCGACTTTTTCTTTCACTCGCTGCTGACGCTGTTGGTAGCGTTCATCACTCATTGGGAAATTCCTGGTTTACGGCCCGGTTGGGCGTCAAAGGTCATGCCGGTTTTACGGCGGCTGTCATCGCCCATCAGCCAGAGGTAGAGCGGCATGATATCAGCGGGTGTTTTAAGTTTCTGTGGATCTTCGGTCGGGAAGGCGCTGGCACGCATTGCGGTGCGCGTACCGCCTGGGTTAATGCAGTTGACGCGCAGGCGCTGCTGATATTCATCGGCCAGTACCTGCATCATCCCTTCGGTGGCAAATTTCGACGCTGCATAAGCGCCCCAGTTTGCACGCCCCTGACGTCCAACGCTTGATGAAGTAAAGACCAGTGAACCGGCGTCCGATTTGAGTAATAAAGGAAGCAGTGCCTGGGTGAGCATAAAGGTGGCATTAACGTTGACCTGCATGACGTCCTGCCAGACCTGCGGATTTTGTTCGCTCATTGGGCAAACATCGCCGAGCAATCCGGCATTATGCAAAACACCATCCAGACGCGGATAATTAACGGCAATGCGCTGTGCCAGTTGTTGGCAATCTTCGGACGTGCAGGTCAGCAAATCGAGAATAAACCACTGTGGCTGACGCCCAGTTTCTTCGTTTATGTGGCTGGCTACCTGACGTAATTTTTCTTCATTACGGCCCAACAGAATCACTGTCGCACCATAGCGTGCATACGTCATCGCGGCTTCACGACCAATACCATTGCTGGCTCCCGTCACCAGGATAATGCGATCATTGAGTAAATCTTGTTTTGGCTGGTAATGCATGGCTACTCCTCAACGACGTTGTCTGTCGCGCTGCCAGTGTACTTTAAGACTTTGGGGCTTTATGCCTGAAACAGAAGGGCATTTCAATCAGCCTGGGGCGATAACACCGCAAAATGGATACTTTGTCATACTTTCGCTGCAATAACATCTCTGCGAGACGGCTTAACATGCCTGTTGTAAACTGTGAGCCAAAGCGTTGTTTAACCAAGGTGGGGACTCGTGGAATTGTTGTCTGAATATGGTTTGTTTTTGGCGAAAATCGTTACCGTTGTGCTAGCGATTGCGGCGATTGCCGCCATTATAGTCAATGTTGCTCAACGTAATAAACGCCAGCGTGGCGAGTTACGGGTCAACAATCTCAGCGAACAGTATAAGGAGATGAAAGAAGAACTGGCCGCGGCGCTGATGGACTCACATCAGCAAAAACAGTGGCACAAAGCGCAGAAGAAAAAGCACAAGCAAGAAGCGAAAGCAGCAAAAGCGAAAGCCAAACTGGGCGAGATGGCAACTGACAGTAAACCTCGCGTCTGGGTGCTGGATTTTAAAGGCAGCATGGACGCCCATGAAGTGAACTCGCTACGTGAAGAGATAACGGCGGTACTCGCAGCATTCAAACCGCAGGATCAGGTTGTGCTCCGTCTGGAAAGCCCTGGTGGCATGGTGCATGGTTACGGGTTGGCGGCTTCGCAGCTGCAGCGTCTGCGTGATAAAAACATTCCTTTAACTGTTACGGTAGACAAAGTCGCTGCCAGCGGCGGTTACATGATGGCCTGTGTGGCGGACAAAATTGTTTCCGCACCGTTTGCTATTGTGGGTTCCATTGGCGTGGTGGCACAAATGCCCAACTTTAACCGCTTCCTGAAAAGCAAAGATATTGATATCGAACTGCACACCGCCGGGCAGTATAAGCGCACGCTGACCTTGCTGGGTGAAAACACCGAAGAAGGGCGGGAGAAATTCCGCGAAGAGCTGAACGAAACGCATCAGTTATTTAAAGATTTTGTGAAGCGTATGCGTCCGTCTCTGGATATTGAACAGGTGGCAACGGGTGAACACTGGTACGGACAACAGGCGGTAGAGAAAGGCCTGGTTGATGAAATCAACACCAGTGATGAAGTTATTCTTAGCCTGATGGAAGGCCGTGAAGTGGTCAATGTACGCTATATGCAACGTAAACGACTCATTGACCGATTCACCGGCAGCGCGGCAGAGAGCGCCGATCGATTGTTGTTACGCTGGTGGCAGCGGGGTCAAAAGCCATTGATGTAAAAGACAAACGCGAGGCTAAGACCTCGCGTTTTGCTTTAATCAACCAGGTGATATTTTTCTGAAAGCACATGGGCCAGGTGTTTGAACATATTAAACACCGCGGTGCTTTTGGCTGTTGGCAATCCTTGTTCATCTAAAAAGTAGTCGCCGGTAAATACCAGCACGCCATTACGCTGCGTGACGCCGGTGGCTTCAATCCCTGCGAGCGTATCCTCATGCTCACGAATGATTTTGTTGGCCTCTTTCAACAGCGTCTCGCGGTCGATGGGTTGTGTCTCTTTGTTCATTATTTACTCCTTAAACAAGGACATTAGTCTACGCCAGGCATGGCTTGCAGACAAATATACCACGCTGGTGGCAAGAGCGCCTTACTGGCAACTTTGGATTTTGCATGCTAATAAAGTTGCGTATCGGATTTTATCAGGTACAGTGTGACGCTTTCGTCAATCTGGCAATAGATTTGCTTGACATTCGACCAAAATTCCGTCGTGCTATAGCGCCTGTAGGCCAAGACCTGTTAACTCAGTCACCTGAATTTTCGTGAACAGAGTCACGACAAGGGGTTGATATCCGCAGAGAGCGAGTCCATATCGGTAACTCGTTGCCAGTGGAAGGTTTATCAACGTGCGACGCATTCCTGGAAGAATCAAATTAGGTAAGGTGAATATGGGTAAAGCTCTTGTCATCGTTGAGTCCCCGGCAAAAGCCAAAACGATCAACAAGTATCTGGGTAGTGACTACGTGGTGAAATCCAGCGTCGGTCACATCCGCGATTTGCCGACCAGTGGCTCAGCTGCCAAAAAGAGTGCCGACTCTACCTCCACCAAGACGGCTAAAAAGCCTAAAAAGGATGAACGTGGCGCTCTCGTCAACCGTATGGGGATTGACCCGTGGCACAATTGGGAGGCGCACTATGAAGTGTTGCCTGGTAAAGAGAAGGTCGTCTCTGAACTGAAACAACTGGCTGAAAAAGCCGACCACATCTATCTCGCAACCGACCTTGACCGCGAAGGGGAAGCCATTGCATGGCACCTGCGGGAAGTGATTGGTGGTGATGATGCGCGCTATAGCCGAGTGGTGTTTAACGAAATTACTAAAAACGCGATCCGCCAGGCATTTAACAAACCGGGTGAGCTGAATATTGATCGTGTTAATGCCCAGCAGGCGCGTCGCTTTATGGACCGCGTGGTGGGGTATATGGTTTCGCCGCTGCTATGGAAAAAGATCGCTCGTGGTCTGTCTGCCGGTCGTGTGCAGTCGGTGGCGGTCCGCCTGGTGGTCGAGCGTGAGCGTGAAATTAAAGCGTTCGTGCCGGAAGAGTTCTGGGAAGTCGATGCCAGCACGACCACGCCATCTGGTGAAGCGTTGGCGTTACAGGTGACTCATCAGAACGACAAACCGTTCCGTCCGGTCAACAAAGAACAAACTCAGGCTGCGGTAAGTCTGCTGGAAAAAGCGCGCTACAGCGTGCTGGAACGTGAAGACAAACCGACAACCAGTAAACCTGGCGCTCCTTTTATTACCTCTACGCTGCAACAAGCTGCCAGCACCCGTCTTGGATTTGGCGTGAAAAAAACCATGATGATGGCGCAGCGTTTGTATGAAGCAGGCTATATCACTTACATGCGTACCGACTCCACTAACCTGAGTCAGGACGCGGTAAATATGGTTCGCGGTTATATCAGCGATAATTTTGGTAAGAAATATCTGCCGGAAAGTCCGAATCAGTACGCCAGCAAAGAAAACTCACAGGAAGCGCACGAAGCGATTCGTCCTTCTGACGTCAATGTGATGGCGGAATCGTTGAAGGATATGGAAGCAGATGCGCAGAAACTGTACCAGTTAATCTGGCGTCAGTTCGTAGCCTGCCAGATGACCCCAGCGAAATATGACTCCACGACGCTGACCGTTGGTGCGGGCGATTTCCGCCTGAAAGCACGCGGTCGTATTTTACGCTTTGATGGCTGGACGAAAGTGATGCCTGCACTGCGTAAAGGCGATGAAGATCGTATCTTACCGGCAGTCGATAAAGGCGATGCTCTGACGCTCGTTGAACTGACACCAGCCCAGCACTTTACCAAGCCTCCAGCCCGTTTCAGTGAAGCATCGCTGGTCAAAGAGCTGGAAAAACGCGGTATCGGTCGTCCTTCTACCTATGCGTCGATCATTTCGACCATTCAGGATCGTGGCTATGTGCGAGTAGAAAATCGTCGTTTCTATGCGGAAAAAATGGGCGAAATCGTCACCGATCGCCTGGAAGAGAATTTCCGCGAGTTAATGAACTACGACTTTACTGCGCAGATGGAAAACAGCCTCGACCAGGTGGCCAATCACGAAGCAGAGTGGAAAGCTGTACTGGATCACTTCTTCTCGGATTTCACTCAGCAGTTAGATAAAGCTGAAAAAGATCCGGAAGAGGGTGGTATGCGCCCGAACCAGATGGTTCTGACCAGCATTGACTGCCCGACTTGTGGTCGCAAAATGGGGATTCGCACAGCGAGCACCGGGGTATTCCTTGGCTGTTCTGGTTATGCGCTGCCGCCGAAAGAGCGTTGCAAAACCACCATTAACCTGGTGCCGGAAAACGAAGTGCTGAACGTGCTGGAAGGCGAAGACGCTGAAACCAACGCGCTGCGCGCAAAACGTCGTTGCCCGAAATGCGGCACGGCGATGGACAGCTATCTCATCGATCCGAAACGTAAGTTGCATGTCTGTGGTAATAACCCAACCTGCGACGGTTACGAGATCGAAGAGGGCGAATTCCGCATTAAAGGTTATGACGGCCCGATCGTTGAGTGTGAAAAATGTGGCTCTGAAATGCACCTGAAAATGGGCCGTTTCGGTAAATACATGGCCTGCACCAACGAAGAGTGTAAAAACACACGTAAGATTTTACGTAACGGCGAAGTGGCACCACCGAAAGAAGATCCGGTGCCATTACCTGAGCTGCCGTGCGAAAAATCAGATGCTTATTTCGTGCTGCGTGACGGTGCTGCCGGTGTGTTCCTGGCGGCCAATACCTTCCCGAAATCGCGTGAAACACGTGCGCCACTGGTGGAAGAGCTTTATCGCTTCCGCGACCGTCTGCCGGAAAAACTGCGTTATCTGGCCGATGCGCCACAGCAGGATCTGGAAGGTAATAAGACCATGGTTCGCTTTAGCCGTAAAACCAAACAGCAATATGTCTCTTCGGAAAAAGACGGAAAGGCGACTGGCTGGTCAGCATTTTATGTTGATGGCAAATGGGTTGAAGGGAAAAAATAACCTTTAATTTTGTCAGGTTTTTATAAACAAAGGGTCGCGAAAGCGGCCCTTTTTTATTGCATATTATTTTTTCTTCACACCTATACACTAAGGCTATAAATGATATAGTGGTTATAGTTAGCCCCTTTTTTATTATTAAATCGTATTAGTCACCCGCCTGGCGTGACGAAAAAACGATGTTCTGATGGCGTCTAAGTGGATGGTTTAACATGAAATTACAACAACTTCGCTATATTGTTGAGGTGGTCAATCATAACCTGAATGTCTCATCAACGGCGGAAGGACTTTACACATCACAACCCGGGATCAGTAAACAAGTCAGAATGCTGGAAGACGAGCTAGGCATTCAAATTTTTTCCCGAAGCGGCAAGCACCTGACGCAGGTAACGCCAGCAGGACAAGAAATAATTCGTATCGCTCGCGAAGTCCTGTCGAAAGTCGATGCCATAAAATCGGTCGCCGGAGAGCACACCTGGCCGGATAAAGGCTCGCTGTATATCGCCACCACGCATACCCAGGCACGCTATGCGTTACCAAACGTCATCAAAGGCTTTATTGAGTGTTATCCTCGCGTTTCTTTGCATATGCACCAGGGCTCGCCGACACAAATTGCTGATGCCGTCTCTAAAGGCAATGCCGATTTCGCGATTGCCACAGAAGCGCTGCATCTGTATGAAGATTTAGTGATGTTACCGTGCTACCACTGGAATCGGGCTATTGTAGTCACTCCGGATCACCCGCTGGCAGGCAAAAAAGCCATTACCATTGAAGAACTGGCGCAATATCCGTTGGTGACATATACCTTCGGCTTTACCGGACGCTCAGAACTGGATACTGCCTTTAACCGCGCAGGGTTAACGCCGCGTATCGTCTTCACGGCAACGGATGCTGACGTCATTAAAACTTACGTCCGGTTAGGGTTGGGGGTAGGGGTTATTGCCAGCATGGCGGTGGATCCGGTCGCCGATCCCGACCTGGTGCGCGTTGATGCTCACGATATCTTCAGCCACAGTACAACCAAAATTGGTTTTCGCCGTAGTACTTTTTTGCGCAGTTATATGTATGATTTCATTCAGCGTTTTGCACCGCATTTAACGCGTGATGTCGTTGATGCGGCTGTCGCATTGCGCTCTAATGAAGAAATTGAGGCCATGTTTAAAGATATAAAACTGCCGGAAAAATAATTTCTTGCGTTATTTTCGGCACCTTTTATGTAGCGAAGGTGCCGGAATATATTCTCTTTTGTTACTTATTTCTATACCGTGCACAATATTTTTATCCCTCATATTTATAGGGTAAATTACCTGTAAAGTAGTGTCTAATTACCCGCCTCGCAAACTCCAGTTTTCAAATATCTATTTCAGGTCAAAAGATTGAATTATTCACTGGAGACGATTCGTAAATTCGCTGGATTTTTGACTAAAGTTTCTTTAGGATTTGTCTCATCGTATGATTAATTACACCAATCGTTCAACGTCTTGCTGATAAGTGATGGCGATTATATGAGGTTAGCAATGCCTTCTGGAAATCAGGAACCCCGCCGCGATCCTGAATTAAAACGTAAAGCCTGGCTGGCGGTTTTTCTTGGTTCTGCACTTTTCTGGGTGGTTGTCGCACTGCTGATTTGGAAAGTGTGGGGATAACTATGGTCGGTCAGGAGCAACTGGAGTCGTCACCATTATGTCAGCATAGTGACAATGAACCAGAAGCAAAACGGGAATGTTCCGTCGTTATTCCAGACGACTGGCAACTAACATCGCAGCAACAAGCCTTTATAGAACTGTTTGCTGAAGATGATCAGCCGAAACAATAATTATCATCATTCTTATTACCCATTTTTAATGAATCACAGGGCTTTTAATACACCGCAGCAATAACAGGTTGAGTTATCTCAACACAAAGTAATAACCGTTAAGGGTGTAGCCTATGATCAACACAAATATGAAATATTGGTCTTGGATGGGCGCATTTTCTCTGTCGATGCTCTTCTGGGCCGAACTCCTCTGGATCATTACTCACTGATCCCTGACCCCGCTGTTTGCTTTGTCTCAAGGTTTCTCCTCTTTTATCAATTTGGGTTGTTATCAAATCGTTACGCGATGTTTGTGTTATCTTTAATATTCACCCTGAAGAGAATCAGGGCTTCGCAACCCTGTCATTAAGGAGGAGCTATGTCGTCAACCCTACGAGAAGCCAGTAAGGACACGTTGCAGGCCAAAGATAAAACTTACCACTACTACAGCTTGCCGCTTGCTGCCAAATCACTGGGCGATATCACCCGTCTACCCAAGTCACTCAAAGTTTTGCTCGAAAACCTGCTGCGTTGGCAGGATGGTAAATCGGTTACCGAAGAGGATATCCACGCGCTGGCGGGATGGCTGAAAAATGCCCATGCTGACCGTGAAATTGCCTACCGCCCGGCAAGAGTGCTGATGCAGGACTTTACCGGCGTACCTGCCGTTGTTGATCTGGCGGCAATGCGCGAAGCGGTTAAACGCCTCGGCGGCGATACTGCAAAGGTTAACCCGCTCTCACCGGTCGACCTGGTCATTGACCACTCGGTGACCGTCGATCGTTTTGGTGATGATGAGGCATTTGAAGAAAACGTGCGCCTGGAAATGGAGCGCAACCACGAACGTTATGTGTTCCTGAAATGGGGAAAGCAGGCGTTCAGTCGTTTTAGCGTCGTGCCGCCAGGCACAGGCATTTGCCATCAGGTTAACCTCGAATATCTCGGCAAAGCAGTGTGGAGCGAATTGCAGGACGGTGAATGGATTGCTTATCCGGATACACTCGTTGGTACTGACTCGCACACCACCATGATCAACGGCCTTGGCGTGCTGGGGTGGGGCGTTGGTGGGATCGAAGCCGAAGCCGCAATGTTAGGCCAGCCGGTTTCCATGCTTATCCCGGACGTAGTAGGCTTTAAACTTACCGGAAAATTACGTGAAGGTATTACCGCCACAGACCTGGTTCTCACCGTTACCCAAATGCTGCGCAAACATGGCGTGGTGGGGAAATTCGTCGAATTTTATGGTGATGGTCTGGATTCACTACCGCTGGCGGATCGCGCCACCATTGCCAATATGTCGCCAGAATATGGTGCCACCTGTGGCTTCTTCCCAATCGATGCTGTCACCCTCGATTACATGCGTTTAAGCGGGCGCAGCGAAGATCAGGTCGAGTTGGTCGAAAAATATGCCAAAGCGCAGGGCATGTGGCGTAACCCGGGCGATGAACCGATTTTTACCAGTACGTTAGAACTGGATATGAATGACGTTGAAGCGAGCCTGGCAGGGCCAAAACGCCCACAGGATCGCGTTGCACTGCCCGATGTACCAAAAGCATTTGCCGCCAGTAACGAACTGGAAGTAAATGCCACGCATAAAGATCGCCAGCCGGTCGATTATGTTATGAACGGACATCAGTATCAGTTACCTGATGGCGCGGTGGTCATTGCTGCGATAACGTCGTGCACCAACACCTCTAACCCAAGTGTGCTGATGGCCGCAGGTTTGCTGGCGAAAAAAGCTGTAACTCTGGGCCTCAAGCGGCAACCGTGGGTCAAAGCGTCGCTGGCACCAGGCTCGAAAGTCGTTTCTGATTATTTGGCAAAAGCGAAACTGACACCGTATCTCGATGAACTGGGGTTTAACCTTGTGGGATACGGTTGTACCACCTGTATTGGTAACTCTGGTCCATTGCCCGATCCTATCGAAACGGCAATCAAAAAAGGCGATTTAACCGTCGGTGCGGTGCTGTCCGGCAACCGTAACTTTGAAGGCCGTATCCATCCGCTGGTTAAAACTAACTGGCTGGCCTCGCCGCCGCTGGTGGTTGCCTATGCGCTAGCGGGAAATATGAATATTAACCTCGCTTCTGAGCCTATTGGTCACGATCGTAAAGGCGACCCGGTATATCTGAAAGATATCTGGCCCTCGGCACAAGAAATTGCCCGTGCGGTAGAACAAGTCTCCACAGAAATGTTCCGTAAAGAGTACGCAGAAGTTTTTGAAGGCACAGCAGAGTGGAAGGAAATTAACGTCGCACGATCCGATACCTACGGTTGGCAGGAGGATTCAACCTATATTCGCTTATCGCCTTTCTTTGATGAAATGCAGGCAACACCAGCACCTGTGGAAGATATTCACGGTGCGCGGATCCTCGCAATGCTGGGGGATTCAGTCACCACTGACCATATCTCTCCGGCGGGCAGTATTAAGCCCGACAGCCCAGCGGGGCGATATCTACAAGGTCGGGGTGTTGAGCGCAAAGACTTTAACTCCTACGGTTCGCGGCGTGGTAACCATGAAGTGATGATGCGCGGCACCTTCGCCAATATTCGCATCCGTAATGAAATGGTGCCTGGCGTTGAAGGGGGGATGACGCGGCATTTACCTGACAGCGAGGTCATCTCTATTTATGATGCCGCGATGCGCTATAAGCAGGAGCAAACGCCGCTGGCGGTGATTGCCGGGAAAGAGTATGGATCAGGCTCCAGCCGTGACTGGGCGGCAAAAGGTCCGCGTCTACTTGGCATTCGTGTGGTGATTGCCGAATCGTTTGAACGAATTCACCGTTCGAATTTAATTGGCATGGGCATCCTGCCGCTGGAATTTCCGCAAGGCGTAACGCGTAAAACGTTAGGGCTAACCGGGGAAGAGAAGATTGATATTGGCGATCTGCAAAATCTACAGCCCGGTGCGACGGTTCCGGTGACGCTTACGCGCGCGGATGGTAGCCAGGAGGTCGTACCCTGCCGTTGTCGTATCGACACCGCGACGGAGTTGACCTACTACCAGAACGACGGCATTTTGCATTATGTCATTCGTAATATGTTGAAGTAACGAGTATTTGCTTGCCGGTTATTTTGCTTCCGGCAAGCAAATGAATTACACAATGCAAGAGGGTTATTTGTTCAGCAAATGACCCATTTTCTCGGCTTTGGTATCGAGATAATGTTCGTTATTGGGGTTACGACCTACAATCAACGGTACGCGTTCAACAATATTAATCCCTGCTTCGGTCAGAATTTCGACTTTTTTCGGGTTGTTGGTTAACAAGCGGACTTCATTGACGCCAAGGAGTTTGAACATATCAGCGCAAAGAGTGAAGTCGCGCTCATCAGCGGCGAAGCCTAACTGGTGGTTAGCCTCTACAGTATCGTAACCTTGATCCTGCAGTGCATAAGCGCGGATTTTATTCAGCAGACCAATGTTACGACCTTCCTGACGGTGATACAGCAAAATACCACGGCCTTCTTCGGCAATTTGCGTCAGTGCCGCTTCGAGCTGGAAGCCACAATCGCAGCGCAAGCTGAACAGGGCGTCACCGGTCAGACATTCGGAATGGACGCGCGCAAGTACCGGGGTATGCCCGGAAGTATCGCCATAGACTAGCGCGACATGATCGTGTCCGGTTGCCAGTTCTTCAAATCCCACCATCAGGAAATCGCCCCATGGGGTTGGCAGTTTGGCTTCTGCCACACGTTTAAGCTGCATGAAATTCTCCAGATAATGCTGGTTCTGTATTGGCTTATTTTGCCATAACGAGAAGGGGTTCACCTAATCACGACGCGTCGATCGTTCACGGAATGGCACAAATCTGTCAATTTTTCCTGGAACTGGCGTTTTCAGTTATGATTGTGGGACTTATCAAAAAGGAGAGGCCATGCGTTCGATTGCCAGACGTACCGCAGTGGGAGCTGCACTATTGCTTGTCATGCCAGTAGCCGTATGGATTTCTGGCTGGCGTTGGCAACCTGGAGAACAAAGTTGGCTACTAAAAGCGGCTTTTTGGGTTACTGAAACTGTCACCCAGCCCTGGGGCGTCATTACACATTTGATTTTATTCGGCTGGTTTTTCTGGTGTCTGCGTTTTCGCATTAAGGCTGCCTTTGTATTATTTGCCATTCTGGCGGCCGCAATCCTTGTGGGACAAGGCGTTAAATCCTGGATCAAAGACAAAGTCCAGGAACCACGACCTTTTGTTATCTGGCTGGAAAAAACACATCATATTCCGGTTGATGAGTTCTACACTTTAAAGCGAGCAGAACGCGGAAATCTAGTGAAAGAACAGTTGGCTGAAGAGAAAAATATCCCACAATATTTGCGTTCACACTGGCAGAAAGAGACGGGGTTTGCCTTTCCTTCCGGTCACACGATGTTTGCTGCCAGTTGGGCACTGCTGGCCGTTGGTTTGCTGTGGCCGCGTCGGCGAACGTTAACCATTGCTATCTTGCTGGTCTGGGCAACTGGAGTCATGGGAAGCCGCCTGCTGCTCGGGATGCATTGGCCACGCGATCTGGTAGTAGCTACGTTGATTTCGTGGGCGCTGGTGGCGGTGGCAACGTGGCTTGCGCAACGAATTTGTGGGCCATTAACACCACCTGCGGAAGAAAATCGCGAAATAGCGCAACGAGAACAAGAAAGTTAACGCTGGTTGATTTTCCGAATTTAGGCCTTAAATCATCAACAATGCGCGTGGATGCCATTTCGCAGACGGCGCGAAAATGGTACTTTAAAGGGCTATTGCGGTAAGTTGATCATAATTTATTCGCTCTAACCACATAACGGGAAGTAATGTGAAATATTTACTCATTTTCTTACTGGTGTTAGCGATCTTCGTGATTTCGGTTACGTTAGGTGCGCAGAACGATCAACAGGTGACGTTTAATTATCTGTTAGCGCAAGGGGAGTACCGTATTTCCACATTGCTGGCGGTATTGTTTGCTGCGGGGTTTGCTATCGGTTGGCTGATTTGCGGCCTTTTCTGGCTGCGAGTTCGTGTTTCCCTGGCGCGCGCTGAACGTAAAATAAAGCGACTGGAAAACCAGCTTTCACCCGCGACTGACGTGGCTGTAGCGCCGCACTCGTCTGCGTCGAAGGAATAACTTTCTATGCTGGAGTTGTTGTTTCTGCTTTTGCCTGTAGCCGCTGCCTATGGCTGGTATATGGGCCGCAGAAGTGCGCAACAAAACAAGCAAGATGAAGCCAACCGCTTGTCGCGTGATTACGTAGCGGGGGTTAACTTCCTGCTTAGTAATCAACAGGATAAAGCGGTAGATCTGTTTCTCGATATGCTTAAAGAGGATACAGGTACCGTTGAAGCCCACCTTACGCTCGGAAACCTGTTCCGTTCGCGTGGCGAAGTTGATCGCGCTATTCGCATCCATCAGACCCTAATGGAAAGCGCCTCGCTGACCTATGAACAGCGTCTGTTGGCGATTCAACAATTGGGGCGTGATTACATGGCCGCCGGGTTATACGACCGCGCGGAAGACATGTTCAATCAGCTGACCGATGAAACTGACTTCCGCATTGGCGCGCTGCAACAGTTGCTACAAATCTACCAGGCTACCAGCGAGTGGCAGAAAGCAATTGATGTTGCCGAACGCCTGGTGAAGCTGGGTAAAGATAAACAGCGCGTCGAAATTGCCCATTTCTACTGTGAGTTAGCCCTGCAGCATATGGCCAGCGACGATCTCGATCGTGCCATGGCCTTGTTAAAAAAAGGTGCGGCGGCAGATAAAAACAGCGCCCGCGTATCCATCATGATGGGACGCGTATTTATGGCGAAAGGAGAATACGCCAAAGCCGTCGAAAGTCTGCAACGCGTGATATCCCAGGACAGAGAACTGGTCAGCGAAACGCTGGAAATGCTGCAAACATGCTATCAGCAGTTGGGTAAAACTGCCGAATGGGCAGAATTCCTGCAGCGCGCGGTGGAAGAGAACACCGGTGCCGATGCTGAATTGATGCTTGCGGATATCATCGAAGCGCGCGACGGTAGTGAGGCCGCACAGGTCTATATTACGCGCCAGCTTCAGCGTCATCCGACCATGCGTGTGTTCCATAAGTTAATGGATTACCACTTAAATGAAGCAGAAGAAGGGCGTGCCAAAGAGAGTCTGATGGTGCTGCGTGACATGGTTGGCGAGAGGGTGCGTAGTAAGCCTCGTTATCGCTGCCAGAAATGTGGTTTTACCGCATACACTCTCTACTGGCATTGTCCGTCTTGTCGGGCCTGGTCAACCATTAAACCGATTCGCGGTCTTGATGGCCTGTAATTTTCAAAAAAATCCGACTTTAGTTACAACATACTAATTATTGATGTTCTATTGTGCTCCGGCACCGACGGCGCGGAAAAGCCTGCCAGGGGAGAAATCGCAACTGTTAATTTTTTATTTCCACGGGTAGAATGCTCGCCGTTTACCTGTTTCGCGCCACTTCCGGTGCCCATCATCAAGAAGGTCTGGTCATGACGTTAACTGCTTCATCTTCTTCCCGCGCTGTTACGAATTCTCCTGTGGTTGTTGCCCTTGATTATCATAATCGTGATGCCGCGCTGGCCTTTGTCGACAAGATCGACCCACGCGATTGTCGTCTGAAAGTCGGCAAAGAGATGTTTACGCTGTTTGGACCTCAATTTGTACGCGAACTTCAACAGCGTGGTTTTGATATCTTCCTCGACCTGAAATTTCACGATATTCCCAACACTGCAGCGCACGCTGTCGCTGCTGCAGCTGACTTAGGCGTGTGGATGGTGAATGTTCACGCCTCCGGTGGGGCGCGTATGATGACCGCAGCGCGTGAGGCACTGGTTCCGTTTGGCAAAGATGCACCGCTTTTGATTGCTGTGACAGTATTGACCAGCATGGAAGCCAGCGACCTGGCCGATCTTGGCGTGACACTGTCACCTGCAGATTATGCAGAACGTCTGGCGGCACTGACGCAAAAATGTGGCCTTGATGGTGTGGTGTGTTCTGCTCAGGAAGCTGTGCGCTTTAAACAGGTATTCGGTCAGGAGTTCAAACTGGTTACACCGGGCATTCGTCCGCAGGGGAGTGAAGCAGGTGACCAGCGCCGCATTATGACGCCAGAACAGGCGTTGGCGGCTGGTGTTGATTATATGGTGATTGGTCGCCCGGTAACGCAATCGGTAGATCCAGCGCAGACGCTGAAAGCGATCAACGCCTCTTTACAGCGGAGTGCATGATGAGTGATTCCAACAGCCGTCTGGTCTACTCAACGGAAACCGGACGTATTGATGAGCCAAAAGCGGCCCCTGTACGCCCTAAAGGCGACGGTGTGGTGCGTATTCAGCGTCAGACCAGTGGACGTAAAGGTAAGGGCGTTTGCCTGATTACCGGTGTCGATCTCGATGATGCCGAACTGACGAAACTGGCAGCGGAACTGAAGAAAAAATGCGGCTGCGGCGGAGCAGTTAAAGATGGAATTATTGAAATCCAGGGCGATAAGCGTGATTTATTAAAATCACTGCTTGAAGCGAAAGGGATGAAGGTAAAACTCGCAGGCGGCTAACATAAAAAGCCACGGATATATCCGTGGCTTTCGAATATTTTACTGTGTGTATTATTCAGTTATTTCGTACTGAACAGAATCAAGCGTATTATAATTGCGAGTCGATAATCGACATTTATTTACGATTATTTACCGACCTGGTGACCAATAACACCACCGATGGCTGCACCACCTAATGTACCCAACGTACTGCCATCGGTCAGTACTGCACCGCCTAATGCACCTGCGCCCGCGCCAATTGCGGTGTTACGGTCTCGTTTAGACCAGTTAGAACAGGCACTCAGAGACATTGCCAGGGTAATTGCCAGAACAGCCGCGGTCATTTTTTTGCTCGTTACAAACATAATACTCTCTCCTGAATTTATGATTCACGGAAGTAAGCTCTCTATAACTATAATAGCTAAGAATAAGCCTGGTGAAATTATTCCGTGAAATCCGCTCGCGCGCAGGGTTATATCACGCAGGTGATAATGACTTCCTGTTATATCGCTGATAATAATTTTATATCTTGAGAGTGTTAATAACAGGTAAATAGTCTTAATTATCAACCAGGAATCATCTTAGAGCGGATGATTTGCAAAACAGCAAATCATCCGTAGAGAAGGGAAATGGTTAAATGTCAACGACGTGAACGGTGAGTTTACTGTGCTCAAGATGCATCAGATCGCTGGCGCGTATTTTCGAATCGGTAATCACGCGATTGAATCGCTCAACGGGGCCGATGGAGTATGAATGTACAGCACCAAATTTCGAGCTGTCAGTCAGGACTATCGCCTCGCACTCTTTTTCCAGCACGGCATTGACCACATCGGTACGCATCATATCGCGACCGGTAAACCCAGTTTCAGGTTGCCAGCCATCAATACCAATAAATGCTTTGCTGAAATGCACCTGTTGGATGCACTGGCGTGTCAAAGGACCAACCATACTTTCGCTTTTTTTCTGGTACACGCCACCGAGCAAAATAACTTCACAAGGCGCGTCTTTCAGCAAATGCGCGATGTAGCTGCTGACCGTGATGATCGTGACATTTTTCTTCTGCTCGCCCAGAGTCCGGGCGAGCAGGGCATTGCTGCTGCCATTTTCGATAAAGATGGTTTCGCCCGGTTGAACCAGTGACGCGGCAAACTCAGCGAGTTCACGCTTCAGCGTATAGTTGCTCATCATACGAGTTTCGACGTCATCACTATCAAGCGATACTGCAAAGCCATGTGCACGGCGGAGGTAACTCAGTTTTTCGAGGGTGTTGAGATCCTGGCGAATGGTAACTTCAGAAACTCCAGTGGCTTTTGCCAGATCGGTTACGCTAACCTGACCCTGGTCAATGACCATCTGTAGAATAGTTTGTTGTCGGGAATTCATCGCTGTAATTCTTATAACGTTATAATACTAAATAAAAAAATACTGACGCGCCGGGCATCCTCAAATAGGAAAACCTGAAGGCACGATTGTTAAATCTCCCACGGTGCCTTCGGGATGTCTTGCGTAGATTCAGCAACCTGGCGCAAGAGTTCTGCTTTAAGTATCTCGAGATTATGGATCGCAGAGTGGTAATCGCCTGCCACAAGGATATCTAACACAATATCAATACGTTCGGCAACGCGCTGGGCATCAAATTCAGACATCAAGGACATCCTTATAGCAAAAGGGGGAAAATGAATAATGCAAAAATTGCCGCTAAAAGAGAAGAGTTTAACAGCAACGGCTAATTATCATCCGGGAATACGATATATAATGACGGAATATATCGCTAAGTATATATATTCATCTACTTATGCGCGCTTCAGATAGCGTTTATACCAACGTTCGAAGGCGACGGCGGGCATCGGTTTGGCAAACAAAAATCCTTGCCGCTCATTGATCCCGTTCTTGGTTAAAAAAGCATCTTCCTTTTTACTCTCCACTCCTTCAGCGATCACCTGAAGATTCAATGCCTGGGCCACAGCGACGATCGCCCGGACCAGCGACTGCGAGACAGGTTGTTTGTGAATATCCCGAACAAAAACCTGGTCAAGTTTAATCGCATCGATCGGAAAGCGCGCCAGTTGCGAAAGTGAAGAGTAGCCGGTACCAAAATCGTCCAGATGCACTTGCGCACCTAGTTGGCTAAATTGTTGAATAACAGACAGTGCAAGTTCATCATTCTCAATCAGGCAGCTCTCCGTCAGTTCAACATCAATAGGGCAGTATTCAAAATTGAGTTCCTGGAGAACCTGTTTCAGGGCGGTGAAAATGGTTTGATCGGCGAGCTGACGTGCAGAAATGTTTACCGCCACTCGCAGGTTAATACCTTTATCCCGCCACTTTGCCACCTGGCGTACGACATCGAGAATCACCCAACGGCCTAAAGGCACAATTAGCCCTGACTCTTCGGCGTAGGAAATGAAGTCCAACGGTGGAATCAACCCACGTTCAGGTGACTGCCAACGTACTAGTGCTTCCAGACTGCGCACTTCGCCACGCCAGGTGATTTTCGGTTGATAGTGAATAACCAACTGATCGTTTTCCAGTGCTTTACGCAAGTTGGTATCCAGCCAGAGATATTCAAATACCCGCTGATTCATTTCTGGAGTAAAAACGCAAAATTGTCCTCGTCCGCCTTCCTTCGCTGTGTACATTGCTGTGTCGGCGTGACGAATAATAGCCGCGCTGTCCGAACCATGTTCGGGAGAGAGTGAAATACCCACTGAACAGCTGGTATAAACTTCAATTAAACCAATGCGGAAGGGGAGTCGTAAGCGGGTCAAAATTCGTGATGCCATTGCTTCCAGCGCGCTTTGTGAGGTATTGGATGCCAGTACCAGAAACTTATCGCCACCTGGACGCGCCAACACCTGGTCATGTTCGAGACAGCTTAAAATGGCCAATGACACGTCGCGTAATAACTGGTCACCAAATAAATGCCCATAGGCGTCGTTGACCTTTTTAAAATTATCCAAATCAAGATACACAACCCCAACTTTATTGTTATCTGCCTGATTAATAGCGTGATCGATTAACTCCTGCATTGCGTTACGATTCGGCAGTCCGGTGATACTGTCGGTATTTGCCAGAATACGCAGTCGCTCCTGAGCGCGGCGCTCTTCGGTAATGTCGGTGCCGGAACAGATTAAAAAAATCTCGTTCTTGCCACTGCCGCTGTGGACAAATTTATTGCGAAACAGAAACAGCCGCTGGCCTTTACGTGTTGGTATCCACAGTTCGACTTCATATGCATTGCCGCTTCGAAAAAATACACGGTTATTGCGCCTGGATGCCGCAGCTTCACGACGGCTCATAAACAGTTTAAACACGCTTTGGCCAATGACGTCGTGTTCTTTCAACCCAGTGTAATCTTCACATAACCGATTGAAGCGTTGGATATTCCCCCGGCTGTCGAGAATCACTATTGCGGAATGTGCTTCAGAAACTACCTGCTCAGCAAAGGAAAGTCCGTGTGATAAATCACGAGCAACTGCTGGTGTGTCATGCCATGCAGACGCGTTGCCAGCCCATTCCCGTTTATTGATTTTTCGTCCTACCAGATGCACAGAAAGATCGCTTTCATCGACGGTCAGACTCATCATCAGGCTGGAGGTGATGACCGTCATTTCCCTGATGCGAGCAGCCTGTTCGGCAGATAACTGCAACGTACGTTCAGGTTCTGTGGTTTCGGTGGTAGAAAAGCGCAAAACATCGCTGCTTTCCGTTAACCGCCAGTATGGATTGTGCGATCCGAGAAAGTTGTACAACGTTGTGGACTCCCTAACGGTTTTCATGATGCATATCCTCCGGTTAACAGCGGAGTCCGCGGTTAAATAAAAGGAACAACATGACTTACATGAAATTAACGGCGGCTAAACGCATTGTTTTTTTTTATATATTTATTTGTAATCCAGTTTTGGAAAAACGCCAGTTTTCAAACGAAAGTCAGTTAAAAAAACTGCCGGGATATGACGAAGGTGGAGCGGGGAAATAAACGGCCCATCCATGAGAAATGGGCCGTGAAAGGAGATTACGCGACTGGGCGCGCAATAATGCTGCGGGTTTCCATGCGGACTTCGGCAATAGTGACGTCAATAACGTCAGTCACTTTATAAACCGTTTCACCTTTAATTTGTACGGTGCCGTTTTCCTGGCTGCAAACCAGTTCATCGCGCACAGCGTGTAAGAAAGGTGCTGGAATAAAGGCGATAGCGCCGTTATCAACCAAACGCACACGCATGCCGCCACGGCTGATATCGACAATTTCCGCCGCGAAACGGGTGTCGGTCCCGGCTTTGTCTTTCAGGAAGCGTGCGTATAACCAGTCGCCAACATCACGTTCTGCCATTCGGTTGAGACGGCGACGCTCGGCCATTTGGACAGTGATTTCATCCTGCGGACGCGTCGCAGTTTCGCCTTTGATAACCGCTTTCAGCAGACGGTGGTTGATCATGTCGCCATATTTACGGATCGGCGAAGTCCAGGTGGCGTATGCCTCCAGACCGAGGCCAAAGTGAGGACCGGGTTCAGTGCTAATTTCAGCAAATGACTGGAAGCGACGAATGCGGCTGTCGAGGAAACCAGTTGGTTGCGCATCCAGTTCACGACGCAGTTTGCAGAAACCGTCCAGCGTGAGCACTTCTTCGGCATCGACATGCAGACCGTGGGTTTTCAGCAACGCTGCCAGCGCGTCGGCATTCGCCGGATCAAAGCCCATATGCACGTTATAGATGCCAAAACCGAGCTTATCGCGCAGTACGCGGGCCGCACAAATGTTAGCGGCAATCATCGCTTCTTCGACGATACGGTTGGCAATGCGACGAGGCTCGGCGACGATATCCAGCACTTCACCTTTTTCACCGAGAATAAAGCGGTAATCCGGGCGATCTTTAAACACCAGTGCGTGGTTATGACGCCACTCGCCGCGGCGTTGGCAAATTTGCGCTAGCAAACGGACTTGTTCGGCAATTGCTTCGCTTTCAGGCTGCCAGTCACCGGTATTTTCCAGCCAGTCAGAAACCTGGTCATACACCAGCTTCGCTTTGGATTCGATGGTGGCGGCAAAGAATTCGATATTATCTTCAATGGTGCCATCAGCGGAGAGCGTCATGCGGCATGCCAGTACCGGGCGGACTTCATTGGCGCGCAGTGAGCAGAGATCGTCAGAAAGCTCGCGAGGCAGCATAGGGATGTTGAAGCCAGGCAGATAGTTGGTGAATGCGCGAATTTTCGCGGCTTTGTCCAGCTTGCTGCCTTCAGCAATCCACGCGGTTGGATCGGCAATCGCCACAATCAGCTGAAGTTTGCCATCCGGCAACGCCTTAGCGAAAAGGGCGTCATCCATATCTTCTGTGCTGGCACTGTCGATGGTGACAAAATCCAGCGCAGTCAGATCTTCACGAACCAGACCTTCATCGAGCATTTCGGTAGCGACGCCGTCTGGTGCTTCTTTTTCCAGATTATGGCGCGCAAGGGTAACCCACCACGGTACAAAGTGATCGTCACCAAAAGTGATGTATTGTGTCAGTTCAGCATAGAAAGAACGATCGCCTTTCAGCGGATGACGGCGCATTTCGGCAACCGCCCAGTCGCCTTCTTTAAACTCGTGGTTCAGGCCACGGGCTGCGCGGCAAGGAATGGCGTCTTTTAAGAGTGGATGATCAGGAACGATGGCCAGACGGTCATTTTTGCCCTGAACTTTACCCACGAAACGAGTCAGGAACGGTTCAACCAGTTCTTCTGGCTCTGCGGATTCACGTTCTTTTTCACTGTGGATCACCGCGATAATTCGGTCGCCATGCATGACTTTTTTCATCTGCGGCGGCGGAATGAAATAACTTTTTTGCGCGTCGACTTCCAGGAAGCCAAAGCCTTTTTCTGTGGCTTTTACCACCCCTTCAGCGCGTGGCGTCTGGGAATGCAGTTGCTGTTTAAGCTGCGCTAGCAGCGGGTTGTCCTGAAACATAATTGTCTATTTTGGTGGCCATTAGAGCGGCTGACAGTTTTACGCGAATCTGTCTGACGCGGCAAGGTTAATATGTCTCACCCAACGCGATTTTTAAGCGATTTATCCAGCCACACAGCCCGCTCCATACCAGCAGATTAATAATCTGCGTTGATGATTTTTCGTGTTCGAGTAATGGGCTGAACTGGGCGGCGCTAAAGCGATCGGGTGCTCGGGTCAGCCATTGTATCGCCTGAACGGTAGCGCGCTCAACAGAATGACGGTCAGCCCATCGGTTAATTTCATTTTCGCCCTTGCGCAGAAGGAGACTGATTTTTTTATATTCATTTGATGAATTCATACAGGCGGCAAAACAAGCAGGACTGCCATTTATCCGCGCGCATAACAACGCCGCAAGCTGATTATCCGGCTGTGTATTGACCCGTGTGCTGTTTAACAACTTTTCGAGAAGGGAAAGTGAAATAGGGTGGAGAGAGAGTGTGTTGGCCAGTTGGCAAAGTTCTGCAGTTGAACTTTTTGTGTGCTCTTCAGGGAGTTTTTCCACCTCATAGCTGCTTCGCCAGCGTAATGATTCATCAGCAAACAGTGACGCGTCGGCGTAGTTTTGTATCTCCAGCCCGGGTAACCAGCGTACTGGATGCCCGAGATAAGCCTGAAATGTCGCAATTGTCCGCGCCTGAAAGCCAATAAAACCAATGATTTGGTTAATGATCACACAGTCACAGGCAGTAAGACCAACGTCATTCAGATGCTGGCGCGATCGGTTGTCGATAATAGAAGGCGAGCTAGCCAGTTGGCGGGCATATTGCGTGATTTGTGCCAACCGATGATTACTTTCCCTAGAGGAATCAGGCCCGGGGAGCGGCGTAAGTCGCGCCGAATAGTAGTTACATAACCGTTGGACGCCGCAAACCTGAGCAACCGTCAGGGCCGTCGACAAGCGTTCATAAGCGGTGAAGGTCTGTGAACGGGTCACGGTAAGCTGGTCAGGGAACAACTCTACTGCAAGAACGCGCGCAGGGACCAGCCATGAAAGGAAGGGGGCCAGCGTTTCTTCATCAAGGATCACGTCGAGCAGAAAGGGATCGCTGACCTTTGCGGCTTCCGGGACCAGAGGCAGAACGTCATACTCCGCAGTACTGGATTGCGTTTCATGATACCAGAGGCTTTTGCCGGTGATGTGGCGTTGTTCCATGGGCGCTCCTTGGTCGTAAAGGAAATCGTTATCCTGACGCAAGGCGGGAAGGGGAGAAAGACGGATCGGCGATAACAAATATCAGAAAGGTATAACAGAGATAACGGGCGGCAGAACGCCGCCCATCTTTACCAACAGAACGATTATTTCAGTTCGAGTTCGTTCATTGCAGCGATGCTGAAACCGCCGTCAACGTGGACCACTTCACCGGAGATACCGGCAGAGAGATCGGAGCACAGGAATGCCGCGGAGTTACCCACATCTTCAATAGTAACGGTACGGCGAATCGGGGTAACGGCTTCGCAATGAGCCAGCATTTTGCGGAAGTCTTTGATACCGGAAGCCGCCAGAGTACGGATCGGACCCGCAGAGATGGCGTTAACACGCACACCTTCCGGACCCATCGCGTTCGCCATATAGCGCACGTTCGCTTCCAGAGACGCTTTTGCCAGACCCATAACGTTGTAGTTCGGGATAGCGCGCTCAGCGCCAAGGTAGGAAAGGGTCAGCAGGGCAGAACCCGGATTCAGCATGGAGCGGCAAGCTTTTGCCATTGCAACGAAGCTGTAGGAGCTGATGTCGTGAGCAATTTTGAAGCCTTCACGGGTAACGGCGTTAACATAGTCACCATCCAGCTGATCGCCAGGTGCAAAACCAATAGAGTGTACGAAACCGTCAAACTTCGGCCAAACTTTCCCCAGTTCAGCGAACATGGTGTCGATGCTGGCATCTTCGGCAACATCGCACTGCAGAACGATGTCAGAACCCAATTGAGCGGCAAATTCTTCTACGCGGCCTTTCAGTTTGTCGTTCTGGTAGGTGAATGCCAGTTCAGCTCCTTCGCGGTGCATCGCCTGAGCGATACCGTAGGCGATGGACAGTTTGCTGGCAACACCGGTTACCAGAATGCGCTTACCGGAAAGAAAACCCATAGCTTTAATCCTTATTGTTGATGCTTGTTGTGCCTGAAAATCAGGCGATTCGTCGTTTTAGTAAACAGTACGAACAGATAAACGGTTATTATAATCAACCTGGCTGTGGGTGGCTATAGTTGCGCTTTCTGTAGCGGAGAGAAGCTGCGGTACAGAGCATTTTGCGTTATCTACTCTTGATGCCTGCAAGGGGTAGGTTGGGGAAATATCTTATAGAATCTGACTATGAAACTATTCGTATTAGCTCCGATAAGTTTGATGATGAAAACAGAACTGGCGACAACAAGTCGCTGCCTTTCTGATGAATTGACCCCAACTTAATATTGTCAACTATCTTCACAGAATCTCCACAATCTCTTCATTATCAGAATATGCACCATGAATAAGATAAAAATACTTTCCATTACTTTGGAGAAACGTATAATCAGCAAAAATGAGAACGATCATTCTCACCAAGTGATAGGCCAGGAGACAGAAATGACCAGCAAGCTGGAGATACGCCACAAACAGCGTCAGGATGAAATCATTAACGCCGCCCGTCGGTGTTTTCGTCGCTGCGGATTTCATGCCGCCAGTATGTCGCAAATTGCCAGCGAAGCTCAGCTTAGCGTGGGTCAGATATATCGTTACTTCGCCAACAAAGACGCCATTATTGAAGAGATGGTTCGCCGTATCATCGACTTTCGTATTGCCCAAATGGACATTGACGCGCGTACCGATCACTTTCCGGAAGTTCTTGCCTTGCGTAAATCCTTAAATGAGGACGACGACGCGCTGATGCTGGAAGTGGCTGCAGAAGCCACACGCAACCCACGGGTGATGGCAATGCTTGAAGAAGCTGACGCCAGAATGTTCGCTAACGGTTGTGCACATATGAAAAGAATGCATCCCCATCTTAGCGACGAGCACATTCGTTGCTGCGTTGAAGTGTTTGCTACCATGATGGAAGGTACGGTTTATCGTCGTTTAACACCGCAAAAAAGCGATCCACAACATCTGCAGGAAATATATCAGGATATTGTTAGTATGTTGATAAATAAATAAGAACAGAATTAACCAATAGCGGGGGATATTAATCCCCCTTATTTCATTGCGAAATTCATTTCGCGATGCAGGTTCGTTATAACTGAATATCCCTGACATATCCTCATTAATTTCAATGAGGAGGGTATTTCTCACCCTGGAGAAAATAATGAAGTATATAGCAACATCTGTAGTGGCAATGCTGCTCTTATCGGGTTGTGATAATACGCAAAGTAACAATTCATCCCCGTCAGAAACAGAAGTCGGCGTTGTTACGCTCAAATCTCAACCGGTTTCGGTAGTCAGTGAATTAACCGGACGCACCAGTGCTGCGCTCAGTGCTGAAGTACGTCCGCAGGTTGGGGGAATTATCCAGAAACGCTTATTTAAGGAAGGTGATCTGGTCAAGGCTGGACAGCCGCTCTACCAGATTGATGCGGCCAGTTATCAGGCTGCATGGAATGAAGCCCGGGCAGCATTACAACAAGCACAGGCACTGGTAAAAGCCGATTGCCAGAAAGCGCAGCGTTATGCCCGACTGGTGAAAGAGAACGGTGTTTCACAACAGGATGCTGATGATGCTCAGTCTACCTGTGCACAAGATAAAGCCAGTGTTGAGGCGAAAAAAGCCGCACTGGAAACTGCGCGCATTAATCTTGACTGGACCACGGTAACCGCACCGATTTCAGGGCGCATTGGCATTTCGTCGGTAACCCCTGGCGCACTGGTGACCGCGTCGCAAGATACAGCGTTAACGACTATTCGTGGTCTGGATACAATGTATGTCGACCTCACTCGCTCCAGTGTCGATTTCTTACGTCTGCGTAAACAGTCACTGGCGACCAACAGTGACACCATGAGCGTCTCACTTATTCTGGAAGATGGCACAACCTACAGCGAAAAAGGGCGTCTGGAACTCACCGAAGTCGCGGTGGATGAGTCTACCGGTTCGGTGACATTACGGGCAATTTTCCCCAATCCACAACAGCAGTTATTACCGGGAATGTTTGTTCTCGCTCGTGTCGATGAAGGCGTGATGGAAGACGCTATTCTCGCGCCTCAACAGGGCGTCACGCGCGATGCTAAAGGCAATGCAACTGCGCTGGTGGTGAATAAAGACAATAAAGTAGAGCAGCGAGCGCTCGAAACGGGAGAAACGTATGGTGATAAATGGCTGGTGCTGAACGGCCTGCACAACGGCGACCGACTGATTGTTGAAGGTTCTGCCAAAGTCACTTCAGGGCAGACCGTCAAGGCTGTTGAAGTTCAGGCTAATGGAGGCAACGCCTGATGTTTTCGCGCTTTTTTGTTCGCCGCCCGGTCTTTGCCTGGGTTATCGCCATTTTGATTATGTTGGCGGGGATTCTGGCTATTCGCACATTACCCGTCGCGCAATATCCTGACGTTGCACCGCCGACCATTAAAATTTCAGCCACTTATACTGGTGCTTCTGCCGAAACGCTGGAGAACAGCGTGACTCAGGTTATCGAGCAACAACTCACTGGGCTTGATAATTTACTCTATTTCAGCTCAACCAGTAGCTCTGATGGTTCGGTCAGTATTAATGTGACCTTTGAACAAGGTACCGATCCAGATACTGCACAGGTTCAGGTGCAGAATAAAATTCAGCAGGCGGAGTCGCGCCTACCCAGCGAGGTGCAGCAAACGGGTGTTACGGTGGAGAAATCACAAAGCAACTTTTTGCTGATTGCTGCCGTGTATGACACCACTGACAAAGCCTCCAGTTCGGATATCGCCGACTGGCTGGTCAGTAACGTTCAGGACCCGCTGGCGCGTGTTGAAGGTGTGGGGAGTCTGCAAGTCTTTGGCGCGGAATACGCTATGCGCATCTGGCTCGACCCGGCCAAACTGGCGTCTTACTCGCTGATGCCTTCAGACGTGCAAAGTGCTATTGAAGCGCAAAACGTGCAGGTTACTGCCGGGAAAATAGGGGCATTGCCTTCACCGAATACTCAGCAACTGACCGCAACGGTACGTGCGCAGTCTCGTTTGCAGACGGTGGATCAGTTCAAAAATATTATCGTGAAAAGCCAGTCAGACGGCGCAGTTGTTCGTATAAAAGATGTGGCTCGCGTTGAGATGGGCAGTGAAGATTATACCGCTATCGGCAAACTTAACGGTCACCCGTCTGCCGGGGTTGCTGTAATGCTTTCGCCCGGTGCGAATGCGCTGAATACGGCGACGCTGGTCAAGGATAAGATTGCCGAATTCCAGCGGAACATGCCGCAGGGATATGACATCGCATACCCGAAAGACAGCACTGAATTTATTAAAATCTCCGTAGAGGACGTAATTCAGACACTGTTTGAAGCCATCGTACTGGTGGTTTGCGTGATGTATTTATTCCTGCAAAACCTGCGTGCCACACTGATTCCGGCGTTAGCTGTCCCCGTCGTTTTGCTGGGCACATTCGGCGTTCTTGCGTTGTTTGGCTATTCGATTAATACCCTGACATTGTTTGCGATGGTACTGGCAATTGGCCTGCTGGTGGACGATGCGATTGTGGTGGTGGAGAACGTCGAACGTATTATGCGTGACGAAGGGTTGCCCGCGCGTGAAGCCACGGAAAAATCAATGGGTGAAATTTCTGGCGCTCTGGTTGCCATTGCGCTGGTGTTGTCAGCCGTATTCCTGCCAATGGCCTTCTTTGGGGGATCTACGGGCGTAATTTATCGTCAGTTCTCCATCACCATCATCTCCGCAATGCTGCTTTCCGTGGTGGTGGCATTGACCTTGACTCCCGCCCTGTGCGGTTCCGTCCTCCAGCATGTTCCGCCACATAAAAAAGGCTTTTTCGGCGCATTTAACCGCTTTTACCGCCGTACTGAAGATAAATATCAGCGAGGCGTAATTTATGTCCTGCGCCGTGCAGCCCGAACGATGGGGCTTTATGTCGTGCTGGGTGGTGGAATGGCCCTGATGATGTGGAAACTGCCGGGCAGTTTCTTACCCACTGAAGACCAGGGCGAAATCATGGTGCAGTACACGCTGCCGGCCGGGGCGACCGCTGCCCGTACAGCAGAAGTGAATCGCCAGATTGTTGACTGGTTCCTGATTAACGAGAAAGCAAATACCGATGTCATCTTTACCGTTGATGGTTTCAGTTTTAGCGGCAGCGGACAGAACACCGGGATGGCGTTTGTTTCGTTGAAAAACTGGTCTCAACGTAAAGGGACAGAAAACACCGCCCAGGCTATCGCCCTACGGGCAACCAAAGAGCTGGGCACAATTCGTGATGCCACGGTATTTGCGATGACGCCGCCAGCCGTTGATGGGCTGGGGCAAAGCAATGGTTTTACGTTTGAATTGTTAGCTAACGGTGGAACCGATCGTGAAACACTGCTGCAAATGCGTAATCAGTTGATAGAAAAAGCGAATCAAAGTCCGGAGTTACATTCTGTACGCGCCAATGATTTGCCACAAATGCCGCAATTGCAGGTAGATATTGATAGCAATAAAGCGGTGTCATTAGGGTTGAGTTTGAATGATGTCACCGACACCCTGTCCAGTGCGTGGGGCGGTACTTATGTGAATGACTTTATTGACCGTGGTCGTGTGAAAAAAGTCTACATTCAGGGCGACAGCGAATTTCGTTCCGCGCCGTCAGACTTAGGTAAATGGTTTGTGCGCGGTAGCGATAACGCCATGACACCATTCTCTGCTTTTGCGACCACCCGCTGGCTGTATGGACCGGAAAGACTGGTGCGCTACAACGGCTCGGCAGCCTATGAAATTCAGGGCGAAAACGCGACTGGCTTTAGTTCCGGCGATGCAATGACAAAAATGGAGGAACTGGCAAACAGTCTTCCTGCGGGAACAACCTGGGCCTGGAGTGGTTTGTCATTGCAGGAGAAACTGGCCAGCGGTCAGGCATTAAGTCTGTATGCAGTTTCTATTCTGGTGGTTTTCCTCTGCCTTGCAGCACTGTACGAAAGCTGGTCAGTCCCGTTCTCGGTCATTCTGGTGATCCCTCTGGGGCTTCTTGGCGCGGCGCTGGCGGCCTGGATGCGTGATTTAAACAACGACGTTTACTTCCAGGTAGCGCTATTAACTACTATCGGCTTGTCATCGAAAAACGCCATTCTGATTGTGGAATTTGCTGAAGCGGCGGTTGCAGAGGGCTATTCCTTGAGTCGTGCGGCATTACGCGCGGCGCAGACTCGTTTACGCCCAATCATCATGACCTCGCTGGCGTTTATTGCGGGGGTAATGCCGCTGGCGATAGCAACTGGCGCAGGGGCGAACAGCCGCATCGCCATTGGTACGGGCATTATTGGCGGCACGCTGACCGCTACATTACTGGCCATTTTCTTCGTTCCTCTGTTTTTTGTACTGGTGAAACGTTTGTTTGCCGGTAAACCGCGCCGTCAGGAGTAAGTTATGTTGCGTCGTTCTCTTATTTTTCTGGTGTTGTTGAGTGCGGGATGTGTCTCGCTCGATCCTCACTACAGTACGCCTGAATCCCCAATCCCGGCGACCTTGCCGGGAGCACAGGGCCAGGGGAAGGCAATCAGCCATGACTGGCAGCAGGTGATTCACGATCCCCGATTGCAGCAGGTAGTAACCATTGCACTGAACAGTAACCGCGATGTGCAAAAAGCGATTGCTGATATTGACTCAGCACGGGCGCTCTATGGGCAAACTAATGCGTCGTTATTTCCGACGGTGAATGCGGCCTTAAGTTCGACTCGCAGTCGTTCGCTGGCGAATGGTACGGGAACAACTGCCGAGGCTGACGGCACGGTGTCCAGTTATACGTTAGATCTGTTTGGTCGTAATCAGAGTTTATCTCGGGCGGCGCGGGAAACCTGGCTTGCCAGTGAATTTACAGCCCAGAACACTCGTTTAACGCTGATTGCTGAAATCAGCACCGCCTGGCTGACACTGGCGGCTGATAACAGCAACCTGGCCCTGGCAAAAGAAACGATGGCCAGTGCAGAAAACTCATTGAAAATTATCCAGCGCCAGCAACAGGTTGGCACGGCGGCAGCGACAGATGTCAGTGAGGCGATGAGTGTTTATCTGCAAGCGCGCGCCAGCGTTGCCAGCTATCAGACACAAGTGATGCAGGATAAAAATGCGCTGAACTTACTGGCAGGTACAACGCTTGCGGAAAATCTGCTACCGGGAACACTGGAAAGCCTGCCGGAACAAATGATAAGTCTGGTTCCTGCGGGAGTATCATCTGATGTTCTGCTGCGTCGCCCGGATATCCAGGAAGCGGAACATAATTTGAAGAGCGCCAATGCAGATATTGGCGCGGCGCGGGCTAACTTTTTCCCGACGATTTCGCTGACTGCCAGTGCCGGTGTTGGCAGTGACGCGTTGTCGTCGTTGTTCAGCCACGGAATGCAGATCTGGTCATTTGCGCCATCGGTCACATTACCGCTGTTTACTGGCGGAAGTAATCTGGCGCAGCTTCGTTACGCAGAAGCACAAAAGCGTGGACTCATTGCCACCTATGAAAAAACCGTTCAGAGCGCATTTAAAGATGTCGCTAACGCACTGGCGCGGCGGAACACGCTTGAAGAGCAACTGGATGCACAGCGCCAGTATGTTAAAGCTGAACAACAAACGGTCGATGTTGGCTTGCGTCGCTATCAGGCGGGTGTTGGTGATTACCTGACCGTGTTGACGGCGCAGCGCAGCTTGTGGAGCGCACAGCAGGAGCTGCTGGCACTGCAACTGACTGATTTTACAAACCGAATCACGCTCTGGCAGTCGCTGGGCGGCGGCATGTCATCACTCAAGTGAGGAATAATATGGCTAGAGTCTCTCTTTCATGGGCATTGATTCTTGGTCTTTTAGCCGGTATCGGCCCGATGTGTACCGATCTTTATTTGCCGGCTTTGCCGGAGATGTCTGAGCAACTGGCGGCAACCACGACCATAACGCAATTAACCCTGACCGCATCACTGATTGGTCTTGGCGTCGGACAACTGTTATTTGGCCCTCTGAGCGACAAAATAGGGCGTAAACGTCCGTTAATCTTGTCGTTGCTATTGTTTATTGTTTCTTCCATTTTGTGCGCGACAACGAACAATATTTACTGGCTGGTGGTCTGGCGTTTTATTCAAGGGATCGCGGGGGCGGGTGGTTCGGTGCTCTCTCGTTCTATTGCTCGTGACAAATATCAGGGAGTAACGTTGACCCAGTTTTTTGCGCTGTTAATGACGGTGAATGGCCTGGCACCGGTGTTGTCGCCAGTGCTGGGCGGGTACATTGTTAGCACTTTTGACTGGCGCACTTTATTCTGGGTAATGGCTGAAATTAGCACCGTACTGTTGCTGGGCTGTCTGTTATTTATTAATGAGACCTTGCCAGAAAATAAGAGGGGCTCATCATTGCTATTAACCGGACGAAGCGTGGTGCAGAACCGCCGTTTTATGCGCTTTTGCCTGATTCAAAGTTTTATGCTGGCCGGTTTGTTTGCATATATCGGCTCTTCGTCGTTCGTGTTGCAGAAGGAATTTGGCTTTAGTCCAATGCAATTTAGCCTGGTGTTTGGCCTTAACGGCATCGGACTTATCATTGCTTCATGGATCTTCTCGCGCCTGGCGCGCCGGATTAACGCGATGACATTGTTGCGAGGTGGCCTGATAGCGGCAATTTTGTGTGCATTGCTCACGGTCTTATGCGCATGGATACAATTGCCCATTCCGGCACTGGTGGCATTATTTTTCACCATCGCATTTTGTAGCGGCATCGGCACTGTTGGCGGGGCAGAGGCTATGAGTGCAGTAGGGACGCAGGAATCTGGAACGGCGTCTGCGTTGATGGGGATGAGCATGTTTGTCTTCGGCGGTATAGCCGCGCCATTGTCGGGAATTGGCGGAGAAACACTGTTAAAAATGAGTCTGGCAATTACGGTGTGTTATACGCTGGCATTGCTGGTTGCTCTCACCAGAATCGACAATCAAAAGTAATGAACACCTCATCCTGAGGGGGGCCCTGTCAGGATGAGGTGCAAAACACTAACGGTCCTTACGCCACGCATCCGCCGTCAATGCCTCGCCAAAATGACCGGCGATCAGCCGTTTGGTGAGTTCATGCAGCGGCGATGCCAGCACATCTGCGGTGCTGCCTCGCTCGACAACCTCGCCCTGATGCATCACCAGCACCTGGTCGCTAATGTGCTTCATCATTCCGATATGCTGGGTAACATAAATATACGAAATGCCCTGTTTTTCCTGTAACTCCAGCATCAGATTAATCAACTGCGAACGCATCGACATATCCAGTGAGGCGAGGGCTTCATCGGCAATAATGACTTTTGGGCGCAATATCAGCGCGCGCGCCAGACCCAGACGCTGTTTTTGCCCGGGTGCCAACATATGCGGATAGTAACTGACGTGATCCGGTAGCAGCCCAACCATACGCATCGTTTCAATAATCTGTTTGCGACGCTGTTCCGGTTCCAGATCGGTGTTCAGACGCAGTGGAAAATCCAGAATTTGCGAGATACGTTGACGGGGATTCAACGAGGTCGAAGGATCCTGAAAAATCATGCGAATACGCTGACTGCGGAAGGAATAATCGCCAAAATGCAGCGGATGATCGTCAATCAATAACTCGCCGCTGGTAGGTTCTATCATTCCCGCCAGCATTTTTGCCAGCGTGGATTTACCCGAACCATTCTCGCCAATAATCGCCAGTGTCTGGCCTTCACGTAGCGTAAAGCTCAAGGGTTTTACCGCTTCTACGGTCTGACGACGAAACCAACCGGTCCGGTAGCGGAACGTTTTACTTAAATTACGCACTTCAAGCAGCGTTTCGATCATCTCATTCTTTCTCCATGTTCAGCGGGAAATGACAGGCATAGAGATGATTTTTCGCCCCCGTCAAACGTGGCGTCACAATGCATTCTCGTTGTGCATACGGGCAACGCGGCCCCAGACGACACCCAATCGGTAACTGTTCCAGCAGCGGGATAGCGCCGGGCAGCGTATTGAGGCGACTTTTATGCGGCATCGCGCTGCCGAAGTCTGGTATCGCGCGGATCAGCGCCTGGGTATAAGGATGATGTGGCATTGTCACCAACTCCTTACTTGGCGCGGTTTCCACCGTTTGACCGCAGTAAAGCACGTTAATTTTATCCGCCCATTGGCTAAGCATTTGTAAGTCATGGCTGATAAGCAAAATAGTGGTATTGCTGTTTTGGTTGAGACGCGTCAGCAGGCGAAAGATTTGCGCCTGGGTTGTTGGCTCCATTGAGTTTGTCGGTTCGTCAGCAATCAGCAGACGCGGTTGATTCGCCAGTGCAATGGCTATCATCACTTTCTGACATTCACCTTCGGTCAACTCATAGGGAAAACTGCGCATCGCATCTTTGTGATCTTTAATTCCCACGCGGTGCAGCAGTTCAATGGCACGGCGTTTGCGCCAGCCAAAACGCTGCCACCAACGGCCTTTATAGGTCCAGGCTGGGATGTTTTGCATCAACTGGCGACCCACACGTTCTGAAGGGTCAAGACACAACTGCGGTTCCTGGAAAATCATCGACACGTTGTGACCAACCAGCTTGCGCCGTTCGCGTGCGGAGAGACGCAGCAAATCGATATCATCAAAACGCATACGATCAGCTGTGACACGCCAGTTATCTTTATTCACCCCACAAATTGCTTTCGCAATCAAACTTTTGCCGGAACCTGATTCGCCAACAAGACCGCGGATTTCACCTTCGGTTAAGGTCATACTTACGCGGTCGACGGCTTTAACCCACTCATCACCGGTTTTAAATTCAATGGTCAGGTTACGAATATCGAGTAATGGCATTATTCCACCCCCGCAATAATTGCACGACGGACACCGTCGCCAAGGAGGTTAACCAACAGCACGCTAATCATAATTGCCGCACCTGGCAGCATGACAGTCCACGGGGCGACATAAATCAGTTCCAGCGCATCACCGAGCATCGCTCCCCATTCAGGCGAGGGGAGTTGTGCGCCGAGATCGAGAAAGCCCAGCGCGGCGATATCGAGAATTGCCATCGACAGTGCGCGGGTGATCTCGGTGACCAGCCCGGCGGTGATGTTTGGCATCACAGCAAACCAGAGAATATTCAGCGTTGATGCGCCATCCAGACGGGCGGCGATAACGTACTCTTTTTCCAGTTCGTCATGCACCATGCTGTAAATCGAACGTACCATACGAGGCAGCAGCGCCAGCCAGACGGCAAACATGGCGTGAGACAAACTCGGTCCGGCAAACGCTACAACGATAATTGCCAGCAGTAGGGAAGGGATCGCCAGTAAGGTATCCAGAATATGGTTAAGCACCGCTGAGCGGAGGCCGTGCGTCGCCCCGGCGAAGGTGCCCAGTACCAGGCCACAGATCGTCGCGGCAAGCGTCACCACAAATGCGCCGCCTACGGTTGGCGCAGCTCCGCTCAGTAAACGGCTTAAAACATCGCGTCCGAGGTCGTCAGTCCCAAGGAAGAAAGAAACTTCGCCATAGCGCGACCATGACGGCGGCAATAATTGATAACCGAGAAATTGCTGATCGATGCCGTAAGGCGCAAACCAGCCGCCAAAAATACACAGTACAGCCAGCCCCGCGCAGCCGTACAGGCCGACCATCGCAGAGGCGTCACTATAAAATTTGCGCCAGGCGGTACGCAGCGTGCCCGGCGGGCGCTTTTCGCTGTATACGCTATCGTAAGGCATACCATTCCTTATGTTTCAGAGGGTTAGCCATGGCACCCAAAATATCAGAAATCACGTTAACAATAATGACCAGTGAGCCACACACCATCACTCCGGCGGAAATGGCTGCGTAATCCTGCTGGCGGATAGCGTTAATTAACCAGCGCCCTAAACCCGGCCAGCTAAAGACCATTTCGGTGATCATCGCCAGCGTCAGCATGGTAGAAAACTGTAAGCCCAGGCGAGGAATAACCGGAGGTAACGCGTTATGCAGAACGTGGCGACGCAAAATAGTAAAGCGCGACAAACCGCGGATCGCCGCTGCTTTAACATAGTTCTGGTCATACACTTCGATAGTGCTGATACGCATTAGTCGGATCACTTCAGTTGTTGGCGCAACCGACAGGGTGATCACGGGCAATATCATATGGCGGATTGCGCTCATGACCATTTCATCCCGCCACGGTGAGTCCGAAAGCCAGGCATCAATCAACGCAAAACCAGTAATCGGTTTCACTTCGTAGAGCAGCTCGAAACGCCCTGAAACGGGCAACCAACCTAGCGTGAGTGAACAAAACAGCGTCAACAGAAGCGCCAGCCAGAACACCGGGATTGAAAAGCCCAGTAAGGCGATGGCGTTGATCAAGTTATCCTGCCACTTATGGCGCGTAATCCCGGCAATCATCCCCACGGGGATGCCAACAATCAGCGCAAAACCGAAGGCGAGGATGCACAGTTCCATCGTCGCCGGGAAGACCTCTTTTAACTGTTCGGCAATCGGTTGACCGTTAATGCTGGAAACACCAAAATCCCAGTGGATCAGGCCATTAAACCAGAACACCCAGGCATTCCACAGTGACGCGCCTTGTAACGGCGCATGTGGGGTGAAATAGCTCAAGCTGAAGCCAACGAAGGTCAGCAGGAACAAGGTGACAATCAATAACAAAATGCGGCGTAAGGTGAAGATAATCATGGCTTTTTCACCTCATCCTGTTTCTCGCGATACACCCCAGCAAAGGAGGCGTTACCAAACGGGCTAAGTACCAGACCTTTGATATCGTACCGATAGGCCTGCAAACGCAATGACGACGCCAGCGGCAGAATAGGTAATTCCTGCGCCAGAATACTTTGCGCTTCGTCATAGGCTTCAATACGCGCCGCCAGCTGCTGCGAGGAGAGCGCCTTACGCAACACGCTGTCGAATTTCGGATCGCACCAGTGGGCGAGGTTGGTCTGTGAATGAATTGCCGCGCAGCTCAGTAACGGGCGGAAGAAACTGTCCGGGTCGTTACTGTCCGTCGCCCAACCGGATAACGTCAGATCATGGCTCATATCCATCAACCGCGCCTCCTGAAAACGACCTTCTACCGGCACAATCACCACTTTTACGCCAACCTGTGCCATATCCGCCTGAATCAGTTCGGCGGTTTTCAGTGGACTGGGGTTCCACGCCTGCGAACGTGTGGGCACCCACAGTTTCAGCGTTAAGTTTTCCAGCCCCAACGCCTTCAACTGTTCGCGCGATTTTGCCGGATTGTATTCAGTAATTTTAGCCTCGTTGTCATAGGCCCACGAGGCGCGCGGTAAAATAGAGGCCGCCGTTTCAGCCGTACCATAATAGATGGATTGCATCAGGCGCTGGTTATTAATCGCCAGTGCCAGCGCATGGCGGACAGCGGGATTATTTAGCGGCGGTTTAGCGGTGTTAAATGCCAGATAGGCGACATTCATCCCTGGACGCAGCGTTAAACGCAAGCGTGGGTCGTCACGCAAAATGGATAGCTGACTGGCGGCAGGCCAGGCCAGGACGTCGCACTCCCCGGTCAGGAGTTTCGACAATCGTCCTGTACCGCCAGAGCCTAAATCCACCACCACTTGTGGCATCAACGGCTTACCACGCCAGAAATCATCATGACGTTGTAAGCGAATATATTGCCCGGCGCGGTATTCCGACAACTGATACGGACCGGTGCCGACCGGTTGACGGTCGAGTTGCTCCTGGCGATCTTCTTTCTCTAACTTCCCTGCATATTCTGCCGACATGACCGAAGCATAATGGGTCGCGAGGTGCCACAAAAAAGAAGCATCCGGCTGAGCCAGACGGAACTCAACGGTATGATTATCCAGTTTGCGGACGCTTTTCACGTTATCGGCAAATTGCAGGCTGTCGAAATAGGGGAAGTTGCTGCCATTAACGTTATGCCACGGGTTGTTGCGGTCAAAAATTCGCTGGAAGGTAAACACCACATCGTCGGCATTCATTTTACGAGTGGGAGTAAACCAGTCGGTTTTTTGAAACGGAACATCGTGACGCAGGTGGAAGCGATAGGTCGCGCCGTTGTCGAGTACTTCCCAGCTTTCGGCAAGTTCCGGCATCAGGCGATAGGTATAGGGGTCGACATCCAGCAGTCGATCATAAAACTGGGCGGCAAGGGTATCGACAATTAACCCACTGCTCGCTTTGGATGGGTTAAAGGTGTTGACTTGCCCGCTGACGCAATAGACAAAACCGCTGTCGCGGATATCAGCATGCGGGGGGGATTCAGGCGCGGCGATTGCCTGACCACTCACAAGTCCAGCAATCACCAAAAGAGACGATAATACCTGGCGCATAATATTAATGGATTTTATGTAAAGAGGCTATCTTACTAATATTTAATGACATTTGCCATTACCGTTTGTGTTCAGGGGTCGTAATGAGGGCCGTGTGGTTGGTCGTTGAACAGGTGGCGTCGCCATCTGTTCAACATTCGTACCCGTGATTTCTCTATAACTATAACTCACAGAACAACTTAGCGAGGAGCAGAGCGGTACGATCGTGAGAAACCCATTGAGGCACACTGCAGTGCGTGTCATTGTTAGCCGGATGCGGCGTGAACGCTTTATCCGGACAATGATACTGACCGATCGTCTGCAATGAAATAATTACTCATTACCCCATTGATTCAAAAACTCTGCGATCTCATCAATGCGTACGGGATTAATCCCCGCTTCAGCAGCCATTTCATGTTGGGCTTCTTCGCTGATTTCTTCATTGTTCATCAAACGGGTGAGCAGTAATTGGAAGTAGAGGGCCAGCGGTGTGCGTTCAGCGTCGGCGACAGGCTCTGCGCATTCGGTCGCGTACTCATCGGCAATATCAAAATATTTTAGCGGGATATCGTGGTTCATTATTTGCCCCTGGGGTTAATGCGCTAAGCATAAGGGCGGATGATAGCACTCGTGATCCGGGTCATACATCTTTTTATAGTTAATGGCGCGGTGCATTACCCTCAGGCAGGATAATGCGCCGCGCATCCGACTATTACGTTTCGCTCAACGGCGTTCTGTCACCATCATACAACGGCACTTTGCGATAGCGGCGGATCAGATACCACAAATATGCGCCGCCTAACGAAGCCCATACCAGACCGAGTGTCAGTGACGTTGACTCAAGGTTAACCCACAGCACACCCACCGTCAGCGCGCCAACCAGCGGCATCAGCAAATAGTGGAAGTGATCCTTCCAGCTTTTATTCATTCCTTTGCGCCGCCAGAAATGATTAAACACCGACAGATTCACGAAGGTAAACGCCACCAGAGCACCGAAGTTAATCAATGCTGTCGCGGTGACTAAATCAAAGAAAAGCGCCGACAACGCGACAATCCCGACCATAATGACGTTCAGTGCCGGAGTCCGCCATTTTGGGTGCACATAGCCAAACACGCGCTCCGGAAACACATTGTCACGCCCCATCACATACAGCAGACGCGACACGCTGGCATGCGACGCCAGGCCAGACGCTAACGTGTTCACAAACGTGGTGCAGAGGAAAATCGACTGGAAGAGCTTGCCGCCGACGTACAGCGCAATTTCAGGCAGTGCGGCGTCCGGGTCTTTAAAGCGGCTGATATCAGGAAAGAACAGCTGCATAAAGAACGACGCAGCGATAAAGATAACGCCGCCGTATACCGCCGTCAGGAAGATGGCTTTCGGGATCACGCGTGCGGCGTCCGGCGTCTCTTCCGAAAGCGTGGTCACCGCATCGAAACCGAGGAAGGAGAAACAGACAATCGTCGCCCCGGTAATAATCGGGATCAGGTGCGCGTTCTCGCTGATAAACGGCTGAAGTGACCAGACGGTGCCAACGCCTTCTCCTTTATGCAGTCCCTGAACCACCAGGAAGATAAACACCACCATGATGGAGATTTGCACCAACACAAACAGGGTATTGAAGTTAGCAACCAGGTTGACGCTCTTCAGATTCGCGGCGGTTAAAATGGCGACGAAGGTTACCACCCACACCCACGGCGGCACTTCCGGGAAGAGGGCGGAGAGATAGATTTTCGCCAACAAGACGTTGATCATCGGCAAAAAGAGATAATCCAGCAGCGATGACCAGCCGACCATAAATCCGACGTGCGGGTTAATCGACTTTTGCGCGTAGGTATAGGCCGAACCGGCTTCCGGAAACTGGCGAACCAGTTTGCCGTAGCTGATAGCGGTAAACAGCACGCCCGCCAGCGCCAGCAAATAGGACGCCGGAACGTGACCGTCGCTAATGCCGGAGACAATACCAAAAGTATCAAATACGGTCATCGGCGTGAGATAGGCCAGACCCATCATCACCACCTGCCACAATTTCAGTGATTTTCGCAGACGGGTTTTGCCAGATTGCGCAGCAATAGTCAGTGGTGAATTAATAGCCATAGTTGCTGCCTCCCCTGCGTAATAAGGTTTGCGGTCGTGTCGACCTGAAATCAAACCTGTTTAGCAAGGGAAGCAAAGGGGGCGGAGTCCAGTCAGTCGCAGGAGGGGCGCATACGCAGCCTCCCTCGCCATGCGGGGATTTAATCATCGGCATCATCTCATTTCCTCGTCACAGTCTTAATCGTTAACGGAAGCCCGTTGCCGCCTGCGCTCCATAACGCGACATCCGGGAAATGTCTGGATTACCAGCAAATGTCAGGCCTGGCTCCGCTCAGGCCGATGAAACAACCCCGCAAGGGGTATTACGCGTTTTTCAACATCCACTCAATTTCTGTTTCTGTGATGAGGCGCTCAAACTGCAACAGCTCATCATTTTTACAGGCGTGATAGACATGGCAGAAGCGTTCGCCTAAATAGCGGCGCAGGTGATCATTCTCGATAAACTCACCCAGGGCATCGCTCTGGCGAATCGGGAAGGGTAAGCCTTCCTGTTCCAGCCCGTTACCTTCGACTTCTTCCTGTAATGGCAGTTCGTTATCAAGGCCATGCAAAATACCGGCAAAAATCGCCGCCATCACCAGATACGGGTTGGCATCGGCACCCGCCACGCGATATTCCACGCGGTGATTATGGCGATCGCCGCAGGGAATACGCAGGGCGACGGTGCGGTTGTTATGGCCCCACGACGCCTGCGTCGGTACATACATACCTGGCTGGAAGCGGCGATACGAGTTCACGTTTGGTGCCAGCAACGCCATTGATGACGGCATCAGGTCAATCATCCCGGCAAGCATCTTTTTCAGCAGCGGCGAATCTTCGCCTTCCGCGTCAGAAAGCACGTTCTCGCCACGGTTATTCTGCATACTGATATGGATATGCATCCCGCTGCCCGCGTGCTCTTCATACGGCTTCGCCATAAAAGTGGCGTGCATCTTATGCTTTTCTGCCATCAGACGCACCAGGCGTTTTAGTGCCAGCGCATCATCGCAAGCTTCCAGCACGTTATCGGTATGGTAAAGATTGATTTCAAACTGACCCGGCGAGGCCTCAGCGACCGCGCCATCTGCCGGAATCAGCTGTAACTGCGCCAGCTCATCAATATCATTGAGCACGTCGGCGAAGTGGTTGAGGTTATCAACGGAGTAAACCTGGCTTTGTGTATTGCGGTCATCGGTGCCGGGCGCGCAGGGCGGTTGCAGATACCCTTCAGCGTCGCGCTGGCGATCCAGTAAATAGAACTCCAGCTCTACCGCTACGACCGGGAACAATCCGCGCTGGCGCAGCTGCTGCCACAGGCGGTTAAGAACGTTCCGCGGCTCAACGTCAAAGGGAGCGCCATCTTCATCGACCATGGTCAGGAGCATCTGACCGATAAACTCTGGATCGGCGGCAGAAGGGGTTAAGGAACCGAGAACAGGAACACAGGTACGATCCGGCTCGCCCATTTCCTGACCCAGGCCCGCTTCTTCTACTACGTTGCCCAGAATATCCATTGCAAACACCGAGGCCGGGAAATAACACCCTTTCTCGAGCTTCTTCAGGCTTGAAACAGGAATACGTTTTCCACGGAAGCAACCATTCAAATCGGTAAGTAAAACATCAACATATTGCGTATTCGGGTAGCGCTCCAGGTAGCGTTTCACTTCCTGCGTAAAGGCGCTACCCCGCCTCTCTTCTGACTGCTGAACAAAGTTCTCTACTTCAACGATATTGGTTTCCATGATTCTTCGCCTTTGGTTTGTTTTCCGCTCGTTATCAAAGCGTAAAATATAATGACCACTATTCGAATCTGTATGCAAACTAAATGTTTGTCAAATGTTAAATTGAGTTTGCAAATATGAAAACCCGCTGCTAGATTGAAAAAATATTGAACATAAAGGTCATTTAAAGCGCAGTAATGGCGATAATTTAGTCCACTTTGTGAGATTGAGCATGGAAAATATAATGAACAATCCGGTTATCGGTGTCGTAATGTGCAGGAACAGGCTTAAGGGTCATGCGACCCAGACTCTGCAAGAAAAGTACCTGAATGCCATCATCCACGCAGGCGGTTTGCCAATAGCGCTACCACATGCGCTGGCGGAACCGTCGTTACTTGAACAACTTTTGCCGAAACTCGATGGTATTTATCTTCCTGGTAGTCCCAGCAATGTGCAGCCGCACCTATATGGTGAAAACGGCGATGAGCCTGACGCCGATCCCGGGCGTGATCTTCTGAGCATGGCGTTAATTAATGCCGCACTCGAAAGGCGCATCCCCATTTTCGCCATCTGCCGGGGTTTACAGGAACTGGTGGTGGCAACCGGTGGTTCGTTGCATCGCAAGCTGTGCGAACAGCCTGAATTGCTGGAACATCGGGAAGATCCCGAACTGCCGGTGGAGCAGCAATATGCACCGTCGCATGAAGTTCAGGTTGAAGAGGGGGGATTGCTGTCTGCGTTGTTACCTGAATGTAGCAACTTTTGGGTAAACTCTCTGCATGGACAAGGGGCGAAGGTCGTTAGCCCACGGTTGCGTGTTGAAGCTCGCTCGCCGGATGGCTTAGTTGAGGCGGTTAGCGTCATCAATCATCCTTTTGCGCTGGGCGTACAGTGGCACCCGGAATGGAACAGTAGCGAGTACGCGCTTTCGCGTATATTGTTCGAGGGCTTTATCACCGCTTGTCAGCACCATATCGCTGAAAAACAGCGACTCTGACCACTACAGTTTAAGGAAATGCAAATATGAGTGATGAGGGACTGGCGCCAGGAAAACGCTTGTCGGAAATCCGCCAGCAGCAGGGGCTTTCACAACGTCGTGCCGCCGAACTCTCCGGGCTGACTCACAGTGCTATCAGTACGATAGAACAAGATAAAGTCAGCCCTGCCATCAGTACGCTGCAAAAGCTGCTGAAGGTGTATGGTCTGTCACTCTCGGAATTCTTTTCCGAGCCGGAAAAACCTGATGAGCCGCAGGTCGTCATTAATCAGGACGACTTAATTGAGATGGGCAGTCAGGGTGTGTCAATGAAGCTGGTTCATAACGGTAACCCGAATCGCACGCTGGCGATGATCTTTGAAACTTACCAGCCGGGCACAACCACTGGGGAAAGAATTAAGCATCAGGGTGAGGAAATAGGCACTGTACTGGAAGGTGAAATTGTTCTGACGATTAATGGTCAGGATTATCATCTCGTCGCGGGGCAAAGTTATGCCATTAATACCGGCATCCCGCACAGTTTCAGTAATACGTCGGCAGGTATTTGCCGAATTATCAGCGCCCATACGCCCACCACGTTTTAATCTTTTTGTTCTGTAAGCCGGGTAAGCGCAATGCGCCCGGCGATCCATAAAGAATGTCGCCAGAAATAAACGGGCATACGGCCCGGGGATCTCTGCGCCCTGACGTTCACAAACTGCATATATCTGATAGACGTGAAACAGGAGTCATAATGAATTTTCATCATCTGGCTTACTGGCAGGATAAAGCGTTAAGTCTCGCCATTGAAACCCGCTTATTTATTAACGGTGAATATACTGCTGCGGCGGAAAATGAAACTTTTGAAACCGTTGATCCGGTCACCCAGGCACCGCTGGCGAAAATTGCCCGCGGCAAGAGCGTCGATATCGACCGTGCGGTGAGCGCAGCACGCGGCGTATTTGAACGCGGCGACTGGTCACTCTCTTCTCCGGCTAAACGTAAAGCGGTACTGAATAAACTCGCCGATTTAATGGAAGCTAACGCCGAAGAACTGGCGCTGCTGGAAACGCTCGACACCGGCAAACCGATTCGTCACAGCCTGCGTGATGATATTCCCGGCGCGGCGCGCGCCATTCGCTGGTACGCCGAAGCGATCGACAAAGTGTATGGCGAAGTGGCGACCACCAGTAGCCATGAGCTGGCGATGATCGTGCGTGAACCGGTCGGCGTGATTGCCGCCATCGTGCCGTGGAACTTCCCGCTGCTGCTGACTTGCTGGAAACTCGGCCCGGCGCTGGCGGCGGGAAACAGCGTGATTCTAAAACCGTCTGAAAAATCACCGCTCAGTGCGATTCGTCTCGCCGGGCTGGCGAAAGAAGCGGGGCTGCCGGATGGTGTGTTGAACGTGGTGACGGGTTTTGGTCATGAAGCCGGGCAGGCGCTTTCGCGCCATAACGATATCGATGCCATTGCCTTTACTGGCTCAACCCGCACCGGGAAACAGCTGCTGAAGGACGCGGGCGACAGCAACATGAAACGCGTCTGGCTGGAGGCGGGCGGCAAAAGCGCCAACATCGTTTTCGCCGACTGCCCGGATTTGCAACAGGCGGCAAGCGCCACCGCCGCAGGCATTTTCTACAACCAGGGCCAGGTGTGCATCGCCGGAACGCGTTTGTTGCTGGAAGAGAACATCGCCGATGAATTCTTAGCCCTGTTAAAACAGCAGGCGCAAAACTGGCAGCCGGGCCATCCACTTGATCCCGCAACCACCATGGGCACCTTAATCGACTGCGCCCACGCCGACTCGGTCCATAGCTTTATTCGGGAAGGCGAAAGCAAAGGGCAACTGCTGCTGGATGGCCGTAACGCCGAGCTGGCTGCCGCCATCGGCCCGACCATCTTTGTGGAGGTAGACCCGAATGCGTCCTTAAGCCGCGAAGAGATTTTCGGTCCGGTGCTGGTGGTCACGCGTTTCACATCAGAAGAACAGGCGCTACAGCTTGCCAACGACAGCCAGTACGGACTTGGCGCGGCGGTATGGACGCGCGACCTCTCCCGCGCGCACCGCCTGAGTCGCCGCCTGAAAGCCGGCTCCGTCTTCGTCAATAACTACAACGACGGCGATATGACCGTGCCGTTTGGCGGCTATAAGCAGAGCGGCAACGGGCGCGACAAATCCCTGCATGCCCTTGAAAAATTCACCGAACTGAAAACCATCTGGATAAGCCTGGAGGCCTGAAATGACCGAACATACCAGCAGTTACTACGCCGCCAGTGCGAATAAATACGCGCCATTCGACACGCTGAATGAGTCGATTTCCTGCGACGTTTGCGTGGTCGGTGGCGGCTATACCGGGCTTTCCTCCGCGCTGCATCTGGCGGAAGCGGGCTTTGATGTAGTGGTTCTCGAAGCCTCACGCATCGGCTTCGGCGCAAGCGGACGCAATGGCGGGCAGCTTGTGAACTCCTACAGCCGCGACATCGACGTGATCGAAAAAAGCTACGGCATGGACACCGCCCGTATGCTCGGCAGCATGATGTTTGAAGGCGGAGAGATCATCCGCGAACGTATCAAACGTTATCAGATTGACTGCGACTACCGCCCCGGCGGCCTGTTTGTGGCGATGAATGATAAACAGCTCGCCACACTCGAAGAGCAGAAAGAGAACTGGGAACGCTACGGCAATAAACAGCTGGAGCTGCTGGACGCCAACGCTATTCGCCGCGAGGTCGCCAGCGATCGCTACACTGGTGCGCTGCTGGATCACAGCGGTGGGCATATTCATCCGCTAAACCTCGCCATTGGCGAAGCGGACGCCATCCGCCTGAACGGCGGGCGCGTGTATGAACTTTCTGCCGTGACGCAGATCCAGCACACCACGCCAGCCGTTGTGCGAACTGCCAAAGGTCAGGTGACGGCGAAATACGTGATTGTCGCCGGGAATGCGTATCTGGGCGATAAAGTAGAGCCGGAACTAGCGAAACGCAGCATGCCGTGCGGCACGCAGGTGATCACCACCGAACGGCTGTCGGAAGATTTAGCCCGTTCGCTGATCCCGAAAAACTACTGTGTGGAAGACTGTAACTATCTTCTTGATTACTACCGCCTGACTGCCGATAACCGCCTGCTGTACGGCGGCGGCGTGGTCTACGGCGCACGCGACCCGGACGATGTTGAGCGCCTTGTGGTGCCGAAACTGCTGAAAACCTTCCCGCAGCTGAAGGGCGTGAAAATTGATTACCGCTGGACGGGCAACTTCCTGCTGACCCTGTCACGCATGCCGCAGTTCGGTCGCCTTGATACCAACATCTATTACATGCAGGGTTACAGCGGCCACGGCGTCACCTGTACCCATCTTGCCGGGCGTTTGATTGCTGAACTGCTGCGCGGTGACGCCGAACGCTTCGACGCCTTTGCCAATCTGCCGCATTACCCGTTCCCCGGCGGGCGCACGCTGCGCGTGCCATTTACCGCGATGGGCGCGGCTTATTACAGCCTGCGCGATCGTCTGGGCGTTTAATTTCCGATTAACAGTGAAGAGTCAAAAGGTGTGAAACATGAGCAACAATGAATTCCATCAGCGTCGTCTTTCTGCTACCCCTCGCGGGGTTGGCGTGATGTGTAACTTCTTCGCCCAGTCGGCAGAAAACGCTATGCTGAAGGACGTAGAGGGCAACGAATACATCGATTTCGCCGCAGGCATTGCGGTGCTGAATACCGGGCATCGCCACCCTGATCTGGTCGCGGCGGTGGAGCAGCAATTGCAACAGTTTACCCACACGGCGTATCAGATTGTGCCGTACGAAAGCTACGTCACCCTGGCGGAGAAAATCAACGCCCTTGCCCCGGTGAGCGGGCAGGCTAAAACTGCGTTCTTCACCACCGGTGCGGAAGCGGTGGAGAACGCGGTGAAAATCGCCCGCGCCCATACCGGACGCCCTGGCGTGATTGCGTTTAGCGGCGGCTTCCACGGTCGTACATATATGACCATGGCGCTGACCGGAAAGGTCGCGCCGTACAAAATCGGCTTCGGCCCGTTCCCCGGTTCGGTATATCACGTACCTTATCCGTCAGATTTACATGGCGTTTCAACGCAGGACTCCCTCGACGCCATCGAACGCTTGTTTAAATCGGACATTGAAGCGAAGCAGGTGGCGGCGATTATTTTCGAACCGGTGCAGGGCGAAGGCGGTTTCAACGTTGCACCAAAAGAGCTGGTTGCCGCCATTCGCCGCCTGTGCGACGAGCACGGCATTGTGATGATTGCCGATGAAGTGCAAAGCGGCTTTGCGCGTACCGGTAAACTGTTTGCCATGGATCACTACGCCGATAAGCCGGACTTAATGACGATGGCGAAAAGCCTCGCGGGCGGCATGCCGCTTTCGGGCGTGGTCGGTAACGCGAATATTATGGACGCGCCCGCGCCGGGCGGGTTGGGTGGTACTTACGCCGGGAACCCGCTGGCGGTGGCTGCCGCGCACGCTGTGCTCAACATTATCGACAAAGAATCACTCTGTGAACGCGCGAATCAACTGGGCCAGCGCCTGACAAACACGTTGATTGATGCCAAAGAAAGCGTTCCGGCCATCGCGGCGGTACGCGGTCTGGGGTCTATGATTGCGGCAGAGTTTAACGATCCGCAAACGGGCGAGCCGTCAGCGGCGATTGCACAGAAAATCCAGCAACGCGCGCTGGCGCAGGGGCTGCTTCTGCTGACCTGTGGCGCATACGGCAACGTGATTCGTTTCCTGTATCCGCTGACCATCCCGGATGCGCAATTCGATGCGGCAATGAAAATTTTGCAGGATGCGCTGAAAGATTAATACGCAGAAGCAGGGTCAACGCAATAATGTCTGATACGCTGCGCTTATCAGGCCTGCAAACGACGTATTGATTATGTATGCCGGATAAGGCGTTCACGCCGCATCCGGCAAGTTGTATTGCCCAACTTCGCTAAATCTGGTGCTTTTTCAACAACGCGCGGAACTGATGATAGGTTAACCCCAGTAATTCAGCCGCGCGCTTCTGGTTATATTTCCCTTGTTGCAAACTGAGTTGCAGCAACTCTTTTTCCTGCTGCATCTGAAACTCACGTAAATCCAGCGGCAGTGTTGGAAGCGAGGTGGTTTCTGAAACGGCGATAGCGTCTTCAGGCGGACGCCGTTTAAAGGGATCAATAATGATGTCATCAAGCGGATAATCGCTGGTGCCGTGGCGATACACTGAACGTTCCACCACGTTTTTCAATTCACGAATATTTCCCGGCCAGCGATAATTCAGCAATGTTTCTCTGGCGCGCTCCGTAAAACCCGGGAACAGAGGCAGCTTGATTTCCCGACACATCTGAATGGCAAAGTGTTCTGCCATCAGCATAATGTCGCTTTCGCGCTCGCGCAGGGGCGGCAGTTGCACTACATCGAAAGCCAGCCGGTCGAGCAGGTCAGCGCGAAAAGTACCTTCATTGACCATCGCCGGGAGATCGGCATTCGTCGCGCATACCAACCGCACATTCACCTGCAATGGCTGGCTACCGCCAACGCGCTCCAGTTCACCGTACTCAATCACACGCAATAATTTTTCCTGCACCATCATCGGTGCCGTAGCGAGTTCATCAAGAAATAGCGTACCGCCATCGGCACGTTCAAATCTCCCAGGATGACGTTTTTGCGCACCGGTAAACGCCCCCGCTTCGTGACCAAACAGTTCGGAATCCAGCAGATTTTCATTTAACGCCGCGCAGTTAAGGGAAATAAACGGCCCTTGCCAACGGGAGGAGAGATAATGCAGGCGGCTGGCAATCAACTCTTTACCGGTGCCGCGTTCGCCGATGATGAGCACCGGTTTATCCAGTGGTGCGAGATGCGAAACCTGTTCCAGCACTTCGAGAAAGCTATTCGCCTCACCAAGTAAATTATCTTTGTATTCTGCCATGATGAAATTCGCCACTTGTTAGTGTAATTCGCTAATTCATCCTGGCATGTTGCTGTTGATTCTTCAATCAGATCTTTATAAATCAAAAAGATAAAAAATTGGCACGCAAATTGTATTAATAGTTCAGCAGGACAATCCTGAACGCAGAAATCAAGAGGACAACATTATGGGTATTTTTTCTCGCTTTGCCGACATCGTGAATGCCAACATCAACGCTCTGTTAGAGAAAGCGGAAGATCCACAGAAACTGGTGCGTCTGATGATCCAGGAGATGGAAGATACACTGGTTGAAGTACGTTCTACTTCGGCGCGTGCGCTGGCAGAAAAGAAACAGCTGACTCGCCGTATTGAACAAGCGTCGGCGCGTGAAGTTGAATGGCAGGAAAAAGCCGAACTGGCGCTGCTGAAAGAGAGAGAAGATCTGGCGCGTGCGGCGTTAATTGAAAAACAGAAACTGACCGATCTGATTAAGAGCCTGGAACATGAAGTGACGCTGGTGGACGATACGCTGGTGCGTATGAAGAAAGAGATCGGCGAGCTGGAAAACAAATTGAGCGAAACACGCGCTCGCCAGCAGGCATTGATGTTACGCCATCAGGCGGCAAACTCGTCGCGCGATGTGCGTCGTCAGCTGGACAGTGGCAAACTGGATGAAGCAATGGCTCGTTTCGAATCTTTCGAACGCCGTATCGACCAGATGGAAGCGGAAGCAGAAAGCCACAGCTTCGGTAAACAAAAATCGCTGGACGATCAGTTTGCCGAACTGAAAGCCGATGATGCAATCAGCGAGCAACTGGCACAATTAAAAGCCAAAATGAAGCAAGACAATCAATAATAACATCCAGGCGGCGTCCGAACGCGCCGCCGCTCATCGTCTAAGGAGTCCTTATGAGCGCGCTATTTCTGGCTATTCCGTTAACCATTTTTGTGCTGTTTGTTTTACCGATCTGGTTATGGCTGCATTACAGCAATCGTTCTGGTCGCAGTGAATTGTCGCAAAGTGAGCAGCAGCGATTAGCGCAACTGGCTGATGAAGCAAAACGGATGCGCGAACGTATTCAGGCGCTGGAATCCATTCTTGATGCAGAACATCCGAACTGGAGGGATCGCTAATGGCGGGCATTAATCTCAATAAAAAATTATGGCGTATTCCACAGCAGGGCATGGTCCGTGGCGTCTGCGCCGGGATTGCCAACTATTTTGATGTACCAGTAAAACTGGTGCGTATCCTGGTGGTGCTGTCGATTTTCTTCGGTCTGGCGCTGTTTACCCTGGTTGCTTACATCATTTTGTCATTTGCGCTTGATCCAATGCCGGACAACATGGCCTTTGGTGAGCAGCTACCTTCCAGCAGTGAATTGCTGGATGAAGTCGACCGTGAACTGGCGGCAAGTGAAACGCGTTTACGCGAGATGGAACGTTATGTCACTTCCGATACTTTCACGTTACGTAGCCGTTTCCGTCAACTGTGAGGAAAGTTATGAATACTCGCTGGCAACAGGCCGGGCAAAAGGTGAAGCCTGGTTTCAAATTAGCAGGCAAGCTGGTACTTCTTACCGCACTGCGCTATGGCCCGGCGGGTGTAGCTGGCTGGGCGATAAAATCAGTTGCTCGCCGACCACTGAAAATGTTGCTGGCTGTGGCGCTGGAACCGCTGTTAAGTCGGGCTGCCAATAAACTGGCACAGCGTTATAAAAGGTGAGGGGAATTTCGCAAAAATTGTTAAATCTCAGGCGTATAATGGATGGCAATTTTCATCCATAGAAGGACGCTTACATGTTTAAAAAAGGCTTACTTGCTCTGGCACTGGTGTTTTCACTGCCCGTTTTCGCCGCTGAACACTGGATCGATGTTCGTGTTCCAGAGCAGTATCAGCAAGAGCACGTTCAGGGAGCCATCAATATTCCCCTGAAGGAAGTAAAAGAGCGCATTGCTACCGCCGTTCCGGATAAAAACGACACCGTGAAAGTGTATTGCAATGCCGGACGCCAGTCAGGGCAGGCAAAAGAGATCCTTAGCGAGATGGGATATACCCACGTTGAGAACGCCGGCGGCCTGAAAGACATCGCAATGCCGAAGGTCAAAGGTTAAAAGAATCCACCCTAAGCGGCGCTTATGCGCCGTTTACTTTTTCTGTCACACCTTATTTACATCCCCATAGATTATTTGCGTCAGCTCACAAATACGCTTTTTCCCTGGTAAAAAATGATTTCCTGCGTGACTAAAACCCTTGTGCTCAATTGACAGTTTATTTTCTGCGGAGTAGTCTCTCGTTTCATGGGACCGCTACCACGAAAAGGCAACATGAAACAGAAAATTACGGATTACCTGGACGAAATCTACGGTGGAACATTTACCGCAACTCATTTACAGAAACTTGTAACGCGTCTTGAGAGTGCGAAACGATTAATTACACTGCGACGTAAAAAACACTGGGATGAAAGTGATGTCGTGTTAATCACCTATGCCGATCAATTTCACAGTAATGATTTAAAACCACTACCCACATTTAATCAGTTTTACCCTCAATGGCTGCAAAGCATTTTTTCACATGTTCATTTATTACCTTTTTATCCATGGTCATCTGATGATGGCTTTTCGGTAATTGATTATCAACAGGTCGCTAGTGAAGCGGGGGAGTGGCAGGATATTCAGCAACTCGGTGAATGCAGTCATTTAATGTTTGATTTTGTCTGCAACCATATGTCGGCAAAAAGTGAATGGTTTAAAAACTATTTACAACAGCAGCCAGGTTTTGAAGATTTTTTTATTGCCGTTGACCCGCAAACCGATCTCAGCGTCGTCACTCGCCCGCGTGCGTTACCGTTATTAACGCCATTCCAGATGCGCGATCATTCAACGCGCCATTTATGGACCACCTTTAGTGACGATCAAATTGACCTGAATTACCGTAGCCCTGAAGTGTTACTGGCGATGGTGGATGTATTGCTGTGCTACCTGGAAAAGGGCGCAGAATATGTCCGTCTGGATGCCGTTGGCTTTATGTGGAAAGAGCCGGGAACAAGCTGCATCCATCTGGAAAAAACACATCTGATTATCAAACTGTTACGGTCGATTATTGATGACGTAGCACCAGGTACAGTGATCATTACCGAGACCAATGTTCCGCACAGAGACAACATTGCTTACTTTGGCAACGGTGATGACGAAGCGCATATGGTGTACCAGTTCTCGCTGCCGCCGCTGGTGCTGCATGCGGTGCAAAAACAGAACGTTGAGGCGCTTTGTGCGTGGGCGCAAAACCTGACACTACCTTCCAGCAACACCACCTGGTTTAACTTCCTCGCCTCTCACGATGGCATCGGGCTTAACCCACTGCGTGGCTTGCTACCCGAAAGCGAAATATTAGCGCTGGTCGAGGCATTACAGCAGTAAGGGGCATTAGTTAACTGGAAAAATAATCCCGACGGTACGCGTAGCCCGTATGAAATGAATGTCACTTATATGGATGCGTTAAACCGCCGCGAGAGTAGCGATGAAGAACGTTGCGCCAGGTTTATCCTTGCCCATGCGATTTTGTTAAGTTTCCCCGGTGTGCCAGCGATATATATTCAAAGTATTCTGGGCTCGCGTAATGATTACGCAGGTGTCGAAAAACTGGGATATAACCGTGCGATTAACCGTAAAAAATATTACAGTGAAGAGATCACGACCGAACTGAACAATAAAACGACGTTAAGGCACGCGGTATATCATGAATTGTCGCGACTAATTAAAATTCGTCGAAGTCATAACGAGTTTCATCCAGATAATGATTTTACCATCGACACGGTTAATTCATCCGTAATGTGTATTCAAAGAAGCAACGCGGATGGTAATTGTCTGACAGGATTGTTTAATGTCAGTGAAAATATTCAGCATATAAATATTACTGACCTGCACGGTCGGGATCTGATTAGTGAAGTTGATATAGTGGGTAATGAAATAACGCTGCGCCCCTGGCAGGTTATGTGGATTAAATAAAAAGGAACATCTCATGATTAAATCAAAAATCGTGCTGTTATCAGCACTGGTTTCCTGCGCCCTGATTTCAGGTTGTAAAGAAGAAAATAAAACGAATGTCTCCATTGAGTTTATGCATTCTTCGGTGGAACAGGAACGCCAGGCGGTAATTAGTCAGTTAATTGCGCGTTTTGAAAAAGAAAACCCGGGCATCACCGTTAAACAAGTGCCCGTGGAAGAAGACGCCTATAACACCAAAGTCATTACCCTTTCACGTAGTGGTTCGCTGCCGGAAGTGATCGAAACCAGCCATGACTACGCCAAAGTTATGGACAAAGAGCAGCTTATCGATCGCCTGGCGGTTGCCACGGTCATCAGCAACGTCGGTGAAGGCGCGTTCTACGATGGCGTTCTGCGGATTGTGCGCACCGAAGATGGTAGCGCATGGACCGGTGTTCCTGTCAGCGCCTGGATTGGCGGCATCTGGTATCGCAAAGATGTGCTGGCAAAAGCCGGGCTGGAGGAGCCGAAAAACTGGCAGCAATTGCTGGATGTCGCGCAGAAACTGAATGACCCGGCGAATAAAAAATATGGCATTGCGCTGCCTACGGCAGAAAGTGTGCTGACGGAACAATCCTTCTCCCAGTTTGCCTTATCCAACCAGGCCAACGTCTTTAACGCAGAAGGCAAAATCACCCTTGATACCCCAGAGATGATGCAGGCGCTGACCTATTACCGCGACCTTGCTGCCAACACCATGCCGGGTTCTAACGACATCATGGAGGTGAAAGACGCTTTTATGAACGGCACCGCGCCGATGGCGATTTACTCCACCTATATCCTTCCGGCTGTGATTAAAGAGGGCGATCCGAAAAACGTTGGTTTCGTTGTACCCACCGAGAAAAACTCTGCGGTCTACGGCATGTTGACCTCGCTGACCATTACCGCCGAGCAAAAGACCGAAGAGACCGAAGCGGCTGAAAAATTTGTCACCTTTATGGAGCAGGCAGACAACATTGCCGACTGGGTGATGATGTCGCCAGGCGCGGCGCTGCCGGTGAACAAAGCGGTTGTCACTACCGCCACCTGGAAAGACAACGACGTGATCAAGGCGCTGGGAGAATTGCCGAATCAGCTAATCAGCGAATTGCCAAATATTCAGGTCTTTGGCGCAGTAGGGGATAAAAACTTTACCCGCATGGGTGATGTGACGGGTTCTGGTGTGGTGAGTTCAATGGTGCATAACGTCACCGTGGGTAAAGCCGATCTCTCAACTACGCTGCAAGCGAGCCAGAAAAAGCTGGATGAACTGATCGAACAGCACTAAACCCAGGACAGGAATCCGCAATGAACAGGCTTTTTTCAGGTCGTTCCGATATGCCCTTTGCGCTGTTGCTTCTCGCGCCCAGCTTATTACTGCTGGGCGGTCTGGTGGCGTGGCCGATGGTGTCGAATATCGAAATCAGTTTTTTACGTCCGCCGCTTAATCCCAACATCGAGTCAACGTTTGTTGGGGTGAGCAACTATGTGCGTATTCTCTCCGATCCCGGCTTCTGGCACTCGCTGTGGATCGAGTGGGGTAGTGCATCGCTTCGTCAGCTTGAAATGTGTGTACAGCAGAGTTACGACCAACTTCTTGCAGCATCCACAGAAAACTGGCGTCAATGGTGGCAGAAACGTCGTATCACGGTAAACGGTGGCGATGCGCACGATCAGCAAGCGTTAGATTATGCGCTTTATCACCTACGCATCATGACGCCTGCTCACGACGAGCGCAGCAGTATTGCGGCAAAAGGTTTGACCGGGGAAGGCTACAAAGGCCACGTTTTCTGGGATACGGAAGTATTTTTACTGCCGTTCCATCTGTTTAGCGAACCGACGATTGCCAGAAGTTTACTGCGTTATCGCTGGCACAACTTGCCAGGCGCGCAGGAGAAAGCGCGACGCAACGGCTGGCAGGGCGCGCTATTTCCGTGGGAAAGCGCGCGCAGCGGCGAAGAAGAGACGCCGGAATTTGCCGCCATTAACATTCGCACCGGGCTGCGGCAAAAAGTGGCCTCGGCGCAGGTGGAACATCATCTGGTCGCCGATATCGCCTGGGCGGTTGTTCAATACTGGCAGACCACGGGGGATGAAAGTTTCATTGCTCATGAAGGCATGGCGCTACTTCTGGAAACTGCAAAGTTCTGGATTAGCCGCACGGTGAGGGTTAACGACCGTCTGGAAATTCATGATGTTATTGGGCCAGACGAATATACCGAACATGTCAATAATAACGCCTTCACCAGCTATATGGCGTATTACAACGTCCAGCAGGCGCTGAACATCGCTCGTCAATTTGGCTGTAGCGACGATGCGTTTATCCATCGCGCCGAAATGTTCCTCAAAGAGCTGTGGATGCCAGAAATTCAGCCCGACGGCGTTTTGCCGCAGGATGATTCGTTTATGGCGAAACCAGCGATTAATCTGGCGAAATACAAAGCGGCGGCAGGCAAACAAACCATTCTGCTGGATTATTCACGCGCAGAAGTGAACGAGATGCAGATCCTCAAGCAGGCCGATGTGGTGATGCTCAATTACATGCTACCGAAACAATTTTCAGCGGCCTCTTGTCTCGCCAATCTGCAATTTTATGAACCGCGCACCATTCACGACTCTTCACTGAGTAAAGCGATCCACGGCATTGTTGCCGCACGCTGTGGCCTGTTGGCGCAAAGTTATCAGTTCTGGCGGGAGGGGACTGAAATCGATCTTGGTGCTGATCCGCATAGCTGTGATGACGGTATCCATGCTGCCGCAACTGGCGCAATCTGGTTGGGGGCGATTCAGGGTTTTGCCGGGGTGAGCGTGCGCAACGGTGAATTACATCTGAATCCGGCGTTACCTGAGCAGTGGCAACAGTTGTCTTTCCCTCTGTTCTGGCAGGGCTGTGAATTACAGGTCATTCTTGACGCGCAGCGCATTGCGATTCGAACTTCTGCTCCCGTTTCACTGCGTTTGAACGGTCAGCTTATTTCAGTCGCTGAAGAATCTGTTTTCTGTTTAGGGGATTTTATTTTGCCCTTCAATGGGACCGCTACCACGCATCAGGAGGGTGAATGAAACTGCAAGGGGTAATTTTCGTTCTGGATGGAGTAATCACCGATACCGCGCATCTGCATTTCCAGGCGTGGCAGCAGATTGCCGCTGAAATTGGCATCAGCATTGATGCGCAGTTTAACGAATCTCTAAAAGGGATCAGCCGCGATGAGTCTCTGCGGCGCATTCTGCAACACGGGGGCAAAGAGGGCGACTTTAACCCGCAGGAGAGGGCGCAACTGGCGTATCGCAAAAATCTGCTCTACGTCCATTCATTGCGCGAACTGACGGTTAATGCTGTGCTGCCCGGCATTCGCAATTTGCTGGCAGATCTCCGTGCACAGCAGATCCCGGTTGGGCTGGCTTCTGTCTCCCTGAATGCGCCGACGATTTTAGCGGCGCTGGAGCTGCGCGAGTTTTTCACCTTCTGCGCGGATGCTTCCCAACTTAAAAACTCGAAACCGGACCCGGAAATCTTTCTCGCCGCCTGTGCCGGGCTGGGCGTGCCGCCGCAGGCATGTATCGGCATTGAAGATGCACAGGCGGGCATTGACGCCATTAACGCCAGCGGTATGCGCTCGGTGGGGATCGGCGCAGGCTTAACCGGGGCGCAATTATTGTTGCCCTCAACGGAATCACTCACCTGGCCGCGGCTATCGGCCTTCTGGCAAAACGTATAGCAAAGGAATCAACATGGCACAGCTTTCGTTACAACATATTCAAAAAATCTACGATAACCAGGTGCATGTGGTGAAGGACTTCAACCTGGAAATTGCCGATAAAGAGTTCATTGTATTTGTCGGTCCGTCAGGCTGCGGTAAATCGACTACGCTGCGCATGATTGCCGGGCTTGAGGAGATCAGCGGCGGCGATCTGTTGATCGACGGCAAACGAATGAATGACGTTCCGGCTAAAGAGCGCAATATCGCGATGGTGTTCCAGAACTATGCGCTGTATCCGCATATGACGGTCTACGACAACATGGCGTTTGGCCTGAAGATGCAAAAAATCGCCAAAGAGGTGATTGATGAGCGGGTGAACTGGGCGGCGCAAATTCTCGGCCTGCGAGAGTACCTGAAACGCAAGCCGGGCGCGCTTTCTGGCGGGCAACGCCAGCGTGTGGCGCTCGGGCGGGCGATTGTGCGCGAAGCGGGCGTGTTTTTAATGGATGAACCGCTCTCTAACCTGGATGCCAAGCTGCGCGTGCAAATGCGCGCAGAGATCAGCAAGCTGCATCAGAAACTGAACACCACCATGATCTACGTGACCCACGATCAGACCGAAGCGATGACCATGGCGACGCGGATTGTGATTATGAAGGATGGGATTGTTCAGCAAGTCGGTGCGCCGAAAACGGTTTATAACCAACCTGCGAATATGTTTGTTGCCGGATTTATTGGATCACCAGCGATGAATTTTATTCGCGGCACGATCGATGGCGATAAATTCGTTACGGAAACGCTTAAATTAACCATACCCGAAGAGAAATTAGCGGTTCTGAAAACACAGGAAAGTTTGCATAAGCCCATCGTAATGGGAATACGCCCGGAAGATATTCATCCGGACGCGCAAGAAGAAAATAACATTTCCGCCAAAATTAGCGTGGCAGAATTAACCGGTGCGGAATTTATGCTCTACACCACGGTTGGGGGGCACGAGTTAGTGGTCCGTGCTGGTGCGTTAAATGATTATCATGCAGGAGAAAATATCACTATTCATTTTGATATGACTAAATGTCATTTCTTTGATGCAGAAACGGAAATAGCAATTCGCTAAATACAGGGGGAAGGCATTCCCCCAGGATAATACAAGGAACAATAATGAAAAAGTTATTACCCTGTACCGCACTGGTGATGTGTGCGGGAATGGCTTGCGCACAGGCCGAGGAAAAGAACGACTGGCACTTTAATATCGGCGCGATGTACGAAATAGAAAACGTCGAGGGTTATGGCGAAGATATGGATGGGTTGGCGGAGCCTTCTGTCTATTTTAATGCCGCCAACGGGCCGTGGAGAATTTCTCTGGCCTATTATCAGGAAGGGCCGGTAGATTATAGCGCGGGTAAACGTGGAACGTGGTTTGATCGCCCGGAGCTGGAGGTACATTATCAGTTCCTCGAAAGCGATGATTTCAGTTTCGGTCTGACTGGTGGTTTCCGTAATTATGGTTATCACTACGTTGATGAACCGGGTAAAGACACGGCGAATATGCAGCGCTGGAAAATCGCGCCAGACTGGGATGTGAAACTGACTGACGATTTACGTTTCAACGGTTGGTTATCGATGTATAAATTTGCCAACGATCTGAACACGACCGGTTACGCTGATACCCGAGTCGAAACGGAAACAGGTCTGCAATATACCTTCAACGAAACGGTTGCTTTGCGAGTGAACTATTATCTCGAGCGCGGCTTCAATATGGACGACAGCCGCAATAACGGTGAGTTTTCCACGCAAGAAATTCGTGCCTATTTGCCGCTGACGCTCGGCAACCACTCGGTGACGCCGTATACGCGCATTGGGCTGGATCGCTGGAGTAACTGGGACTGGCAGGATGATATTGAACGTGAAGGCCATGATTTTAACCGTGTGGGGTTATTTTACGGTTATGATTTCCAGAATGGTCTTTCCGTTTCGCTGGAATACGCGTTTGAGTGGCAGGATCACGACGAAGGCGACAGCGATAAATTCCATTATGCAGGTGTCGGCGTAAATTACTCGTTCTGATAATGGGTTAAATTGCCGGATGCGGCGCGAGCGCCAAATCCGGCATACATTTATTTCAACGACATATGCGTGGCAACGGTAATATTTTGTGGTGACGGTTTTCCGGCAATTAAGCGGAATAATAACTCGCAGCTTTGTTGCCCTAACTCCTGCGTCGGAACATCGATGCCGCCCGGTGCAGGCGTTAAAATAAATGACAGCGTTTCATTGCTATAACCCACCACCGCTAACTGCTGCGGAATAGCAATATTTTTCTCTGCTGCCGCACGATAAATGCTCATTAATTTCAGGCTGTCAGTGGCAAATACGGCTTCTGGCAACGGCGACTGGCTTAATAATTGCCGTGCGGCTTGCAAGGCTGTTTCATGGGTATAACCGCCGTCAACAATCCATTCATCACGCACTGCAATATTATGCGTAGCCAGGCTTTGCTTATAACCATTTACCCGATCCACTGAAACATGAACATCAAGCGGCGCATGCAGGCAGGCAATATTCTTATGCCCGCTTTCAATTAACGCATTGGTCAGCGCAATACTGTCGCCATAATTATCGGTATCGACGGAATAAACATGGCTGTATTGACCTTCAACTTTGCCAATTACCACTACCGGAATATCATATTTATCGAGTTGGGCAAAAAATGACTCATCCGCTGGCGAACTTAGCATAATAATGCCTTTAATCATTTTCTGCTTAATTTTGCTTTCGCATTTATGTAAGTCTTCTGCCAGGTTGTGCGACGTCTGCAATATCACGTCGAAACCTTCTTCTTCAGCTTTGGCGGTGATGGCATGTAAAACTTCCGAGAAAAACGGATTACCCGCCGTAGTTTTGGTCGAACGGGTAGAAATCACCATAATGGCATCAAAACCCGAAGAGGTCAGCGCGCGTGCCAGCTTGTTTGGTTGATACTGTAATTCTTCAATGGCCCGTAACACTTTTTCGCGCGCTTCCGGGGAGATATTGGTTTGCTTATTCAGCACGCGTGATACGGTGGATTTTGATACGCCTGCAACCCTGGCAATATCATAAATAGTAGGGGACATAGGTCAGGAACTCCGTCCGAACGTGAATGTTGCACATCTTATGGAGTTCGCCCGTCGATGACAACACGGGCAGTTGATAATCAATGGCCTGGCCCCCACATTCATATTCTTACGAACGATTTTTTTTCTGGTCTTCAGAGCAGCACAGGACAGCAATGAAGCGACTTAAAAATGAACTCAATGCGCTGGTGAATCGGGGTGTCGACAGACATCTGCGCCTCGCCGTAACCGGACTTAGCCGCAGCGGCAAAACGGCGTTTATCACTGCGATGGTCAATCAGTTGCTCAATATTCACGCCGGAGCAAGGTTGCCGCTGTTAAGCGCGGTGCGTGAAGAACGGCTGCTGGGCGTAAAACGCATTCCCCAGCGTGACTTTGGCATTCCGCGCTTCACCTATGATGAAGGGCTGGCGCAGTTATATGGCGATCCACCCGCCTGGCCAACGCCAACGCGCGGCGTCAGCGAAATTCGCCTGGCGCTACGTTTTAAATCGAACGATTCGCTGCTACGCCACTTTAAGGATACCTCCACGCTGTATCTGGAGATTGTGGATTATCCCGGCGAATGGTTGCTCGACCTGCCGATGCTGGCGCAGGACTATTTAAGCTGGTCGCGCCAGATGACGGGCTTACTTAATGGTCAGCGCGGCGAATGGTCGGCGAAATGGCGAATGATGTGCGAAGGGCTGGACCCGCTAGCGCCTGCCGACGAAAACCGGCTGGCAGACATTGCCGCCGCGTGGACCGATTATCTCCACCACTGTAAACAGCATGGGCTGCACTTTATTCAGCCTGGGCGCTTTGTCTTGCCGGGAGATATGGCAGGTGCGCCCGCGCTGCAATTCTTCCCGTGGCCGGATGTCGATGCCTGGGGTGAGTCCAAACTGGCGCAGGCCGATAAGCATACCAATGCCGGAATGCTGCGCGAGCGCTTTAATTATTATTGCGAGAAGGTGGTGAAGGGGTTCTATAAGAATCATTTTCTGCGCTTTGACCGCCAGATTGTGCTGGTGGACTGCCTGCAACCTCTCAACAGTGGGCCACAGGCATTTAATGATATGCGTCTGGCGCTGACGCAGCTGATGCAAAGTTTTCACTACGGGCAGCGTACCCTGTTCCGGCGTTTGTTTTCGCCGGTTATCGATAAGCTATTGTTTGCTGCCACTAAAGCGGACCATGTGACCATCGATCAGCACGCTAATATGGTTTCATTACTGCAACAACTGATTCAGGATGCCTGGCAAAATGCGGCGTTCGAAGGGATCAGCATGGACTGCCTGGGGCTGGCGTCAGTTCAGGCGACCACCAGCGGCATTATTGATGTTAACGGTGAGAAAATCCCGGCGCTGCGCGGTAATCGACTCAGCGATGGCGCACCGCTCACTGTTTATCCTGGCGAAGTTCCCGCTCGTTTGCCCGGTCAGGCGTTCTGGGATAAGCAAGGCTTCCAGTTTGAGGCGTTTCGTCCGCAGGTGATGGATGTTGACAAACCGCTGCCGCATATTCGCCTTGATGCTGCGCTGGAATTTTTAATAGGAGATAAATTGCGATGACCGAACCGTTAAAACCACGTATTGATTTCGACGGTCCGCTGGATGTCGATCAGAATCCTGAATTCAGGGCGCAGCAGACCTTTGACGAAAATCAGGCACAAAATTTTGCCCCGGCCACACTCGACGAAGCGCCTGAAGAAGAGGGGCAAGTTGAAGCGCTAATGGATGCAGCGTTACGTCCTAAACGCAGCCTGTGGCGCAAAATGGTGATGGGCGGGCTGGCTCTGTTTGGCGCAAGCGTTGTCGGGCAGGGGGTACAGTGGACAATGAATGCCTGGCAAACCCAGGACTGGGTAGCGCTGGGTGGATGTGCCGCAGGGGCATTGATTATCGGCGCTGGCGTAGGTTCTGTGGTAACAGAGTGGCGGCGCTTATGGCGCTTGCGACAGCGCGCCCATGAACGCGACGAAGCGCGTGATTTATTGCACAGCCATGGCACCGGCAAAGGCCGCGCATTTTGCGAAAAACTGGCGCAGCAGGCGGGCATCGATCAGTCACATCCGGCTCTGCAACGCTGGTATGCCTCAATCCATGAAACGCAAAACGACCGTGAAGTGGTCAGTTTGTATGCGCATTTGGTCCAGCCAGTTTTAGATGCCCAGGCGCGGCGCGAAATCAGCCGTTCGGCAGCGGAATCAACATTGATGATTGCGGTCAGCCCGCTGGCGCTGGTGGATATGGCATTTATCGCCTGGCGCAATCTGCGTTTGATTAATCGCACCGCCACGCTGTATGGCATTGAACTGGGGTATTACAGCCGTTTGCGCCTGTTCAAGCTGGTATTGCTGAATATCGCTTTCGCTGGAGCCAGCGAACTGGTGCGCGAAGTGGGGATGGACTGGATGTCGCAAGATCTCGCTGCTCGTTTGTCTACCCGCGCAGCTCAGGGGATTGGTGCAGGACTTCTGACGGCACGACTGGGGATTAAAGCTATGGAGCTTTGCCGCCCGCTGCCGTGGCTTGACGATGACAAGCCACGCCTCGGGGATTTCCGTCGTCAGCTTATCGGTCAGGTGAAAGAGACGCTGCAAAAAGGCAAAACGCCCAGCGAAAAATAATGCAATATCGGGTGCTGACCGGATATCTTTACGCCGAAGTGCCCGTTTTTCCGTCTTTGTGTCAATGATTGTTGACAGAAACCTTCCTGCTATCCAAATAGTGTCATATCATCATATTAATTGTTCTTTTTTCAGGTGAAGGTTCCCATGCGTCTGGAAGTCTTTTGTGAAGACCGACTCGGTCTGACCCGCGAATTACTCGATCTACTCGTGCTAAGAGGCATTGATTTACGCGGTATTGAGATTGACCCCATTGGGCGAATCTACCTCAATTTTGCTGAACTGGAGTTTGAGAGTTTCAGCACTCTGATGGCCGAAATACGCCGTATTGCAGGTGTTACCGATGTGCGTACTGTCCCGTGGATGCCTTCCGAACGTGAGCATCTGGCGTTGAGCGCGTTACTGGAGGCGTTGCCTGAACCTGTGCTTTCTGTCGATATGAAAAGCAAAGTGGATATGGCGAACCCGGCGAGCTGTCAGCTTTTTGGGCAAAAATTGGATCGCCTGCGCAACCATACCGCCGCGCAATTGATTAACGGCTTTAATTTTTTACGCTGGCTGGAAAGCGAACCGCAAGATTCGCATAACGAGCATGTCGTTATTAATGGGCAGAATTTCCTGATGGAGATTACGCCTGTTTATCTTCAGGATGAAAATGATCAACACGTCCTGACCGGTGCGGTGGTGATGCTGCGATCAACGATTCGTATGGGCCGTCAGTTGCAAAATGTCGCTGCCCAGGACGTCAGCGCCTTTAGTCAAATTGTCGCCGTCAGCCCGAAAATGAAGCATGTTGTCGAACAGGCGCAGAAACTGGCGATGCTAAGCGCGCCACTGCTGATTACGGGTGATACCGGCACCGGAAAAGATCTCTTTGCCTACGCCTGTCATCAGGCAAGCCCCAGAGCGAGCAAACCTTACCTGGCGCTGAACTGTGCGTCCATACCGGAAGATGCGGTCGAGAGTGAACTGTTTGGTCATGCTCCGGAAGGGAAGAAAGGGTTCTTTGAGCAGGCGAACGGTGGTTCGGTGCTGTTGGATGAAATAGGGGAAATGTCACCACGGATGCAGGCGAAATTACTGCGTTTCCTTAATGATGGCACCTTCCGTCGGGTTGGCGAAGACCATGAGGTGCATGTCGATGTGCGGGTGATTTGTGCTACGCAGAAGAATCTGGTCGAACTGGTGCAAAAAGGCGTGTTCCGTGAAGATCTCTATTATCGTCTGAACGTGTTGACGCTCAATCTGCCGCCGCTACGTGACTGTCCGCAGGACATCATGCCGTTAACCGAGCTGTTCGTCGCCCGCTTTGCCGACGAGCAGGGCGTGCCGCGTCCGAAACTGGCCGCTGATCTGAATACTGTACTTACGCGTTATGCGTGGCCGGGAAATGTGCGGCAGTTAAAGAACGCTATCTATCGTGCACTGACACAACTGGACGGTTATGAGCTGCGTCCACAGGATATTTTGTTGCCGGATTATGACGCCGCAACGGTAGCCGTGGGCGAAGATGCGATGGAAGGTTCGCTGGACGAAATCACCAGCCGTTTTGAACGCTCGGTATTAACCCAGCTTTATCGCAATTATCCCAGCACGCGCAAACTGGCAAAACGTCTCGGCGTTTCACATACCGCGATTGCCAATAAGTTGCGGGAATATGGTCTGAGTCAGAAGAAGAACGAAGAGTAAGCGTGAATATGCCTGATGGTGCAACACCATCAGGCATATTAACTTATGCTTTCAGTACAGCCAGAGCTGCTTCGTAATCCGGCTCGGTGGTGATTTCATCCACCAGCTGGCTGAAAATCACATTGTCATTTTCATCAATAACCACAACGGCACGCGCTGCCAGACCTTTCAGTGGGCCATCAGCAATTGCCACACCGTAGGCTTGCAGGAATTCAGCGTTACGGAAAGTGGAGAGGGTGATAACGTTGTTCAGACCTTCTGCGCCGCAGAAACGAGACTGGGCGAACGGCAGATCGGCAGAGATACACAGCACAACGGTGTTGTCGATCTCGGTTGCCAGTTGGTTAAACTTACGTACTGATGCGGCGCAAACACCGGTATCAATACTCGGGAAAATGTTCAGCACTTTGCGTTTACCCGCAAACTGACCGAGGGTGACGTCAGACAGATCTTTTGCCACGAGAGTAAAAGTCTGCGCTTTGCTACCCGCCTGCGGGATGGAATTGGCGACTGTAACCGGGTTGCCCTGGAAATGAACGGTTTGTGACATGATTATCTTTCCTGTTTACATATAGTTAACGTCACACCTAGTTTATGCTAACTGTCAATAACACAGCAAACGCTATTTGCGCTTAATCCGCAGACCACCGCGACAACAAGGAGTAAAGATGAGAACCGTTAAGGTATTTGAGGAGGCCTGGCCCTTACATACCCCGTTTGTGATTGCTCGGGGAAGTCGCAGTGAAGCGCGCGTGGTGGTGGTTGAACTGGAAGAAGAAGGTATTAAAGGCACCGGTGAATGCACGCCGTATCCGCGTTATGGAGAAAGTGATGCCTCGGTAATGGCGCAAATTATGAGCGTCGTGCCGCAATTAGAGAAAGGGCTGACACGGGAGGAGTTGCAAAAAATCCTCCCTGCCGGCGCAGCACGTAATGCGCTGGATTGTGCATTGTGGGATCTGGCGGCGCGAAAACAGCAGCAATCGCTGGCTGCTTTGATCGGCATAACGCTTCCCGAGACAGTCACCACGGCACAGACGATAGTCATCGGTACGCCTGATCAGATGGCCAATAGTGCATCAACACTCTGGCAGGCAGGCGCGAAATTACTGAAAGTGAAGCTGGATAACCATCTTATCAGTGAGCGGATGGTGGCAATTCGCACCGCTGTGCCCGATGCGACGCTGATCGTTGATGCAAATGAATCCTGGCGTGCAGAAGGGTTGGCGGCGCGTTGCCAGCTATTGGCAGATTTAGGCGTTGCGATGCTTGAACAACCGCTTTCTGCGCAGGACGATGCGGCGCTGGAGAATTTTATTCATCCGTTACCGATTTGTGCTGATGAAAGTTGTCATACTCGTAGCAATCTGAAGGCGCTGAAAGGGCGCTATGAGATGGTTAACATTAAGCTTGATAAAACCGGTGGTCTGACGGAAGCGCTGGCGCTGGCGACTGAAGCGCGTGCACAAGGTTTTCGTCTGATGCTGGGCTGCATGTTGTGTACCTCTCGTGCCATTAGCGCCGCTTTACCGCTGGTGCCGCAGGTCAGTTTCGCCGATCTTGACGGACCGACCTGGCTGGCGGTAGATGTGGAACCGGCGCTTCAGTTCACGACGGGCGAATTGCATCTTTAGGATGCCAGCGCAGCAAGTTTGCCATCGCAAAGAGATATTTTTCGCTGGCTTCGTCGGAGGAGATGGGTGGAAACTCTGCGGTGATGCAATGCAAGTTGAGATCTGCACACCAACTGCCGAAAGAGCCAGGTGTTTCATAACCGACGCTGGTTACCAGAGGCAATTCAAACGCCTGGGCCAGCCATTCACCTAATTCGCTGTGTCTGGGATCTTCAATACAGGCCAGCGGATCGTGGAATGAGACCACCCAGGCAGGTTGAATGCGGTGTATAAGTTGGCACAGCGCCTGGGTTTCAGGTTCGGAGCCAGGTTTGCCACCTGTCAGTAAAACGACATCACGTTCTTCAGCGGCGCTGTTCCAGCGATAAACTGTTTCACCTTCCTTCCAGTTCGCTGCCGGAAAGTTTCGGTTTAAATCCACACCATTAGCATTGGCCCGTAACCCTAACTGGCAGCCGTCAGGATTCACACACAGCACCACATGATGGCGGCGCAAAGACGGTGTCAAAGTCCGCAGAGCACAGGAGAGCGTGACGATCGAAGAGTTTTCATCACCGTGAGTGCCAGCCAGAATCAAACCACTTTCGTGACTGGCTGCAGGGGCCGGAAACCAGATTAACGGCGCGCCCAATAATGAACGTCCGTAATGTTCTGTACCGGGCGGAAATGCGCCGCGTTCGGCGCGTGGGCGAGTTACGGTCATGATCGTCTCTGGTTCAGGAAGTATTACAGGCAGTGTTGTGCAAATTTTGCGGATTATCAAATCCTTTTCTTCAACGCTATGTTATCGATCTTGTATCACTTTTTTGATGGAAGTTGTTTGCATTTCTTTAAGGCGAAACAAATAATTACGCATCAATTTTAATGTCGGTTAGAGGGAAACTTATGAAGCACTCTGTTTCAGTCACGTGTTGTGCGCTGTTGGTCAGCAGCATTTCTCTTTCGTATGCTGCTGAAGTTCCGAGCGGCACAGTACTGGCAGAGAAGCAGGAGCTGGTGCGCCACATTAAAGATGAGCCAGCGTCGCTGGATCCCGCTAAAGCCGTGGGTCTGCCAGAGATTCAGGTCATTCGCGATCTGTTTGAAGGACTGGTGAATCAGAACGAGAAAGGGGAGATTGTCCCCGGCGTTGCGACTCAGTGGAAAAGTAATGACAACCGTATCTGGACTTTTACCCTGCGCGATAACGCAAAATGGGCGGATGGCACACCGGTAACGGCGCAAGATTTTGTCTACAGCTGGCAACGTCTGGTGGACCCGAAAACGCTATCGCCATTTGCATGGTTTGCCGCGCTGGCGGGAATCAACAACGCACAGGCGATTATTGATGGTAAAGCCGCGCCTGACCAGCTTGGCGTCACCGCAGTTGATGCCCATACTTTGAAAATCCAGCTTGATAAACCGTTGCCGTGGTTTTTGAATTTAACCGCTAACTTTGCCTTCTTCCCGGTGCAAAAAGCCAACGTAGAAAGCAGTAAAGAGTGGACGAAACCCGGAAATCTGATCGGCAATGGCGCTTATGTTCTTAAAGAGCGCGTAGTCAATGAAAAACTGGTCGTGGTGCCGAATACCCATTATTGGGATAACGCCAAAACGGTACTGCAAAAAGTGACCTTCCTGCCAATTAATCAGGAATCCGCAGCCACTAAGCGTTACCTCGCGGGGGATATTGATATCACCGAATCCTTCCCGAAAAATATGTATCAGAAGCTGTTGAAGGATATTCCGGGGCAGGTTTATACGCCGCCGCAGCTCGGGACCTATTATTATGCGTTTAACACGCAAAAAGGGCCGACGGCAGATCAGCGCGTTCGTCTGGCATTAAGTATGACGATAGATCGCCGCCTGATGACCGAAAAAGTGTTGGGGACGGGCGAAAAGCCAGCGTGGCATTTTACACCAGATGTTACCGCGGGATTTACGCCGGAACCTTCGCCGTTTGAACAAATGAGTCAGGAAGAACTGAATGCGCAGGCAAAAACTTTGTTGAGCGCAGCTGGTTATGGTCCGCAAAAACCGCTGAAGCTGACGCTTTTGTATAACACTTCAGAAAACCATCAAAAAATTGCGATTGCTGTAGCATCAATGTGGAAAAAGAACCTTGGCGTAGATGTTAAATTGCAAAATCAGGAATGGAAAACCTATATCGATAGCCGTAACACCGGCAATTTTGATGTTATCCGAGCCTCGTGGGTAGGGGATTATAATGAACCCTCCACTTTCCTGACATTATTAACGTCAACGCATTCCGGGAATATTTCACGCTTTAACAATCCGGCATATGACAAAGTTCTGGCCCAGGCATCGACGGAAAATACCGTTAAAGCGCGTAATGCCGATTACAACGCGGCAGAAAAAATCCTCATGGAGCAAGCACCGATTGCACCAATTTATCAATATACCAATGGACGATTAATCAAGCCGTGGCTGAAAGGTTATCCCATTAATAACCCTGAAGATGTGGCGTACAGTCGGACTATGTATATTGTGAAGCATTGATGTGATGGGAACTGGCGTTACCCTTGTGGATAACGCCAGTGATGTCTGATTTAGCGACCCTGGTCCGGCGGTGTAATGTTATCCATATACAGCGTCTGGCTGGGGAAGGCAAAGTCCGCGCCGTGTGACTGTACAATATCGATAATCTTCAAATAAACGTCTTGCTGTGCAGCAAGCCATTCAGCCCATACCGTGGTTTTGGTAAAGCAATAAACCATAATATTTAATGACGAATCAGCAAACTGGTTGAAATAAACCAGTAAGGTTTGTCGCTGGTCGATGGCCGGGTGATTTTTCAGCATCTCACGTACGGCTTCGACAATAACGCCCACTTTTGCCGCATCCTCATAACGTAAACCAATGGTCGTGGTAATGCGCCGGTTGGTCATTCGTCCAGGATTTTCTACGCTGATCGACGAAAACAGCGAGTTCGGTACGTACAATGGACGATTATCAAAGGTCTTAATTTTGGTAATTCGCCAGCCAATTTCCGCTACTGTACCTTCGATATTTCTGTCCGGTGAACGGATCCAGTCGCCAATACTGAAAGGACGGTCGAAATAGAGCATAATCCCGGAAAAGAAGTTACTCAGAATATCTTTACCGGCCATACCGACAGCCAGACCACCAATACCACCAAAGGTCAACAAGCCAGAAAGGCTCATGCCGAAATGTTCGCCATAAAGCAGAACAAGCACCACAATAATGGTGATTTTGATAATGCGCGACATGATCCGCGCACTGGTGATATCGCGACCTTTTTTAATCTGCTGTTTTTCAAACTGATTAATCAGCAGAAATAGCTTAATCGTCAGAATAACCGCAATCAGGGACGTACAGATAAAATCGATAACGCCTGGGGTGATAAATTTGAGTTTATAGTTTTCTATAACATAGTTAATGATGCTACCAACAGCACTAATAATTATGGTGTAGATTAAAAATTGCACCGCATGGAATAAAAATCCTTTTCTTTTACGATTTCCACGGCGAAACCAAAAGCTCATCAGAATCAATGCTGCGCAGCTACCGAAAATAATGACCAGATTAAGCGCATTATTTGTAAACAGTTCAGCGATCATTGTTTTATCAGGCTCCTCCAGATAATTGTCGTCATGCCGGAAACCCCTGGCGGGGCTATTTTACCGCGACAATTCATTCAGATCATCAATAGTCAGGGAAGTAAGTAGCAACATTAGCTAACAAATCAATGCATTGATTGTAAATCCAGCTAAGAGGTGAGGTTTTCAGAGCAGACAAGAGTGAAATGTCATGGTATTGTTACGTTTAGGTAACAAGAAATTTGTCTGCACAAGGATTACATCATGATTATGGCGAAACTGAAGTCAGCGAAAGGGAAGAAATTTCTCTTTGGTTTGTTGGCGGTTTTCATTATTGCGGCGTCGGTTGTGACTCGCGCGACCATCGGCGGCGTTATAGAACAGTACAATATTCCGCTGTCTGAGTGGACGACATCAATGTATGTGATTCAGTCATCGATGATTTTTGTTTATAGCCTGGTCTTTACTGTGTTGCTGGCAATACCGTTGGGAATTTATTTTCTTGGCGGCGAAGAGCAGTAAGTAAAAAATAGGCCCGATAACTCGGGCCTTGTCAGTTATTGAAGAGTCGTTAATCGTCTTCTTCGTCATCCAGTTCAACGGGTGTTTGATACTGGTCAGGTTTAATGACCAGCAGGTCGCAGCGAAGATGATCAATCACCTGTTCCGCCGTGTTGCCGAGGAATGCTGCTGAAATACCGGTACGTCCGACCGTGCCCAGAACCACAATCCCCGCCTGTAAGTGCTCCGCCAAATCAGGAATCACCTCTTCTGGCAGACCTTTTTCTACGTGCGTCATGTTTTCATTAATGCCGAATTTCTGCCGCAGGGCTTTCATTGCCAGCAAATGTTGCCCACGAATGGCATCGTTATAAACGCTCGGATCAAATTCCGGCAGTTCAATCGCGATATTAATTGGCGTTACCGGATAAGCGCCAACCAGATGAACTTCGGTATGGTTGACTTGTTCCGCCAGTTCGATCGTCTCTTTGACCAGTTTTTCATTGAGCGCATTATGGTACGGCTCTTCACTGGCGAGATTCACCGCCACCAGCGCCTTACCCCCTTCCGGCCACGGCTGGTCTTTCACCATCCACACGGGGCTTGGGCATTTGCGTAACAGATGCCAGTCCGTTGGCGTAAAAATCACCGCTTCCAGACGGTCATGTTGGTGCGCCATTTTTAGCACCAAATCGTGCCCGCCGCTGATCACTTCCTGAATGATGGCTTCGAAAGGACGGTTATGCCAGACCACTTTAATTTCAATGGGAACGCCAGCATTGAGATAATATTTTGCCTGCTCGTGGATCCAGGCTGTACGCTGGCTGATGACGCCCTGACGCATAGCGGTACGTTCGTCCGGAGAGAGCAGGGTGGTCATTTCGTATGAGAAGTCATAGATCGGCAAAAAGGCTTTAATTTTGCCACCAATCCGTTGATGTAAATAAACAGCTCGCCGCAATGCTGGTTGGTCGTCCTGGTTAGGATCGATAACAACGAGCATGTTCTGATACATAGCCATACAGGGTCTCCTTACAACAACTGTCAACGCAGTTTGTAATTAAAAGATTAACCCATATCTGGTGAATGAAACAGTGATGAACCTTCTGTCAGATCAATAAATCAGAAAAATTTAATGATATGACAGAAGGATAGTGAGTTATGCGGAAGAATCAGGCAACGTTACGCGTGTGACCAGCAAGCTGGGCCAGCGCATCGTTATTTTCGATGGTGATGTATTTACCTTTGACTGCTAGCATACCGCTTTTCTGGAAGCGACCCAGCAGACGGCTGATGGTTTCTACCGTCAGGCCCAGATAGTTACCGATATCGCCACGAGTCATCGTCAGGCGGAATTCACGAGGGGAGAAGCCGCGTTGGGCAAAACGACGGGACAGGTTGTAGATGAATGCAGCCAGACGTTCCTCGGCATTTTTCTTCGACAACAGCAGGATCATGTCCTGATCGCCTTTGATTTCACCGCTCATCAGACGCATCATCTGCTGACGCAGATTCGGCATTTTACCGGACAAATCGTCCAGCGTTTCGAACGGGATTTCACATACCATCGAGGTTTCCAGCGCCTGCGCGAAGCTCGGGTGATGACCGCTGCCGATTGCATCAAATCCCACCAGGTCACCAGCTAAATGGAAACCAGTGATTTGCTCGTCGCCTTGCTCAGTAATGGTATAACTTTTAATCGTACCGGAGCGGATGGCATAAAGCGATTTTAGTTCATCACCAGCCTTAAACAGCGTCTGGCCTTTCTGAATAGGCTTCTTCCGCTCAATGATATTATCAAGCTGATCAAGCTCATGTTCGTTGAGTGTGAACGGGATGCAAAGCTGGCTGATGCTGCAATCCTGGCAATGGATAGCACAACCGCCAGACTGAATGCGCCGTATAATTCGCTTTTCCGGGATCATAGGTCTGCTCAAGCCGTAATTGATATTTGTCAATTTTAACATCTTTTTAGGGAGCAAGTAAGTCTAAGCAAACCTTAACAGCAGAGAATTCCGATATTAGATGTAAATATATGTCTATCTATTTGAAAACCCTTAAGTTGTTAAGGGTGACTTTACATAAAAGTGTGAACAAGCTGGCACAAATTGTTTAATGTTTACAGCAAAAGATAACCTTCGTGGCGTAATAACCACTCTTTTCGCTGAACTCCGCCTGCATATCCGGTCATGGTACCGTTTCTGCCAATGACCCGATGACAAGGCACAACAATGCTGATGGGATTCGATCCATTTGCCGCACCTACGGCACGCGCCGCACCGGGGCGGCCCAATTGTTCAGCCAGTTGGCCGTAATGCATTACCTGCCCGCAGGGGATAGTACGTAGTGTTTTCCAGACTTCGCGCTGAAATGGCGTCCCCCCCGTGGCAGTGGGAAGCGTATCAATAATGCTAAGATTACCGGCAAAATATTCACGAAGCTTGTCACTTAAACCACCTGGGTTGGTGGCAGAAATGCGTTCATAGCCTTCTTTGCGGTAATGGATGTCCAGCAGCTGCACCATGCGTTCGCTGTACTCTTCCCATTCAACCGCCCGCAGGCGAAATTGCTCATCGCAAATCACCCACAGTGGACCCAGTGGCGTGACAATTTTTTCTTCAAGTAATCTCAGCATCCGTTCTCTCTTAAGACAAACGTGGGTAAATCCCCGGACCTATCGGCAGACCGACAAGATACCACGCCAGCAACATCAGCAGCCATACCACCAAAAAGATAAGTGGATAGGGCAAAACTAACGAATAGTAAGTACCCAGTTTCGCGTCTGGTTTGTAGCGTTGCAGGAATCCAAGAAACAGTGGAACAAAAGGAGATACTGGTGCTAAAGGCAATACGGATGAGTCGGCAATACGAAAGAGGATTTGCGCAAATGCCGGGTGAAAGCCAAGTAGCATAAACATTGGTACGAAAATGGGGGCCAGAATCGACCAGATTGCGGAACCGCTGGCGATAAACATGCATAAGAAAGAGGAAAGCAACGCCAGACCGACAAACGCCGGGATGCCGCTAAGCCCTGAACTTTCCAGTATATCGGTCAGCCCCACGGCGATGAATTTCCCCATGTTGCTCCAGTTAAACATGGCGACAAACTGGGCGAGGGGAAAAACCATCACGATAAATCCCGCCATCTCTTTCATCGGTTCAATCATTAAATGCGGTAAATCCGCCTGACGTCGAATTGTGCGGGTAGCGATGCCATAAGCCAGCGAGACCACAAAGAAAAAAAGAATGATCAGTGGCACGATACCTTTAATAAAGGGTGATGGCATCACGGTGTGATTAATCGGATCGCGCAATATCCCGTTTTCCGGGATCACCATCAGCGCAATCGCAGCAATAAAAAGTAGCGATACGACACCTGCTATGCGTAAACCAAAACGCTGACTTTCGGTCAATGTCTGCAGTTTCTCATCGCTGTTTCCCTGCCATTGACCTAAACGTGGCTCAATGATTTTGTCGGTTATCAGGCCGCCAACAATCGTCAGTACGACTACGGAGCTGGCCATAAAATACCAGTTATCAATTACACTGACGTGCATTTGCGGATTGAACGCAGCCGCAGCCTCCGTGCTGATCCCCGACAGCAACACGTCGGTTGTGACAATCAGTAAATTAGCCGTAAAACCGCAACCTACGCCTGCAATGGCAGCCAGTAAACCTGCAACTGGATGCCTGTCCACCGCCAGAAAAATTAGCGCACCCATCGGTGGCATGATCACTAACGCCGCATCGGAAGAAATGTGGCTGAAAAAAGCAATAAACAGCACCATATAACTGGCGTAGCGGGCATTCACATGCGATGCCATTTTAACCATCAACGCTGGCAGTAAGCCGACGCGCTCCGCCAGACAGGCACCTAAAACCAGCGCCAGGATCGCGCCAAGTGGAGCAAAACCGCTAAAGTTTTTAATAACATTGGGTAAAAACCAGTGTAATCCTTCCACACTGAGCAGGTTTTTCACCACCACCGGCGTACCATCGGTCGGGTTTTTCGCACTGACGCCAAAGGCCGACAAAATTGCCGTCGTCACCATGAGTACGATAATCAAATAGATAAAGAGCAAAAAAGGATGGGGAACCTTGTTACCAATTCTTTCGACCCAGCCATAGAGCTTCCCGGATTGGGAGGACGACGGTATGGATGACATACTCATGGGCATTCCTCGTTTGTTGTGTTTGCGTTGTTGTTGTTATTTTAAAGGTGACGGTGTCACGTTTTTCGGGATAGGGCAGTGATACGGTTGCGTGTCCGTAACTTGCTGATGCTCTTGTTGGCATTCTTGCAATAGCCCTGAATCAATGAAGAGATTAAGTGTGGTTGCTGCCATAGTTTTCGCCGCCAGCAGCATTCCTTTATGAGCAATAGATGTTCGCCCCTGGCTAACCAGTTGCCACGTATGTAGCGGGGTACCGACGGCAAAGCAGGGGCTGAAACACTGGGCAACAGGCAGTTTCCAACTGACGTCGCCGACATCAGTCGATGCCGCAAGCACGTTATCGGTGGCGGCATATGGAGCGACTTCATTCGCCAGTACCGTTTCACGATGACGTAGTGCAAAAGCCTTGCCGTTTTCGCCACCGGTTGCAGCGATATTATTCAGACTGTTTTGCCGATCGTTGGGGGTGAGCGTAGCCTGAATTTGTTTCGCAAAAGCCAGTTCTTCGCAGTTCCATTCCGGAGTACCAAAATGGGATAGGGCCTGGTACATGGCATTTTCTAAGGTGCGATTCGGGAGATAACTGGAACAGGCTTTGTCGAAGCGGCATTCAACCGTGGTTTCGGTCATCAATGCCGCACCTTCGGCGATTTTGGCGACCCGATCATAAATATGCTGCACGTCGGTCATTTCGGGGGCGCGGATAAGATAAAGCACTTCTGCCTGCGCCTGGACCACGTTGGGCGAGATCCCGCCGCTCTCTGTGATGGCATAGTGTACGCGCGCTTTTTCAATAATATGTTCGTTGAGGAAGTTGGTGCCAGTGGTCATCAACGTTACGGCATCAAGGGCGCTGCGTCCCAAATGAGGGGAATTCGCGGCATGTGCTGCGATCCCTTTAAAGCGCCATGATGCCTGAATGTTTGCCAGCGTGCGGGTATTGAACATACCGGCAAAGGCTTCCGGGTGCCAGGTGAGTGCCGCATCCACATCATCAAATACCCCCTCGCGGACCATGAACGTTTTACCCGAGCCGCCTTCTTCGCCAGGACAACCATAAAAGCGCACCGTGCCGCCTTGCCCATATTGTTCCAGCCATTTCTTGACGGCTATTGCTGCGGCAAAGGCGGCGGTTCCCAGCAAATTGTGTCCGCAACCGTGACCATTTTCACCGGGCGTCGCGGATGTAGGTTGCGCGCAACTTGCTTGCTGACTTAAACCTGCCAGGGCGTCATATTCCCCCAGCAGGGCGATAACCGGTTTGCCTTGACCAAACGAAGCAATAAAGGCATTTGGGATATTGCCTACGTTGCGGGTAACGGTGAAGCCTGCAGACTCCAGCGCCGAAGCCAGATGCTCCGCTGACCAGAACTCTTCAAAACGTGTTTCTGGATGATCCCAGATTTGATCGGCAATATCGGTATAACGTTGGCGATCGGCTTCAATCGCATCGTCGATAAAACGATAGATTTCCTGCATCAGATACCTCGCGTCCAGGGAAAATTGAGCGCGGTGCGCGCCAGCGTTTCGACGGCAATAGCGAGAACCTGCTCGTCAAAATCGAATTTTTCGTTGTGATGACCTGCCGCCAGCTGTGTGCCAAACACCATATAGGAGGCTTGCCCTTGATGTTGCTGCACGCGGGCCATCATTAATGTGGCATCTTCGGAACCCGCAGGCGCTTCAACACGTTCAATGGCCTGATTGACCCCCGCGACCTGAGCCGCCTGACTTTGCAACCATGCGACCCATTGCGGCGAAGGAGAACTGGCGGTAGCTGCACCCATCAGACGAGTTTCAACGCCGACACCATACATGGTTGCTGCGCCCTGAATCGCTTGTTGTGCACGTTCAAAAACATATTGATTAATGACGTCGCTGGCCCCGCGTGTTTCCACTTTCAGCAACGCCGAGGCAGGAACAACATTACGACCGCTTCCTGCCTGCATAACGCCCACGTTTACTCTGGAAGCTCCTTCGCTGTGCGGGGCGATTGCATGCAGTGCAAGAGTTGCTTGTGCTGCAGCCAACAAGGCATTGTGACCGTCTTCTGGTTTTGCGCCTGCGTGAGCGGCGGTCCCGGTGAAGTGCGCGTCAAATTTGGTGGTTGCCATAAAATTATCACTGCCGCACACCACGGTGCCCGCAGGTACGCCAGTGCCAATGTGCACGGCAGTAAAATAATCAACATCATCCACTACTCCTGCATCGACCATCGCCCGCGCGCCACGCGTACCTTCCTCTGCAGGTTGAAAAATCAGTTTGATGACGCCATGTAGTCCGGACTCGAACTGTTTAAGGGTATGCGCCAGCCCAAGCCCAATGGCGGTATGTCCATCATGACCACAGGCATGCATCATTCCGGCGTTACATGACGCAAAACCGTCGCGGTAGGGGCGATGGCTGACATCCTGCTCTTCACTGAGATCCAGCGCGTCCATATCGACACGGAAAGCCATCACCGGACCGGGGCGACCGGTATCCAGGGTAGCGACGATGCCAGTGAAACCGCCTTCAAAAGCCGCAATCCATTGTTCTAGCGCCCCCTGTTGACGAGCGCGCTCGAATTCGCGTTGTAGAGTGAATTCATCAGGTAATCCCATCCGGCTACTTTCATTAACGACTTCGCGGCCCAGCGCCAGTGAATAACCGAGCTGGTGCAATTCTTCCGCAACAACGGTGGCAGTGCGGAATTCCACCCAGCCAGACTCTGCATAGTGGTGAAAATCACGTCGCCAGTGCGATAATTTTGGGGCAAGCGAATTAATAAATTGATTCAAAGACTCCATAACCTTTCCCGTCATCAGTAAAAAGTGTGACCCGGTTCACGTAGCGATAGTTTTTACTTATCACTAACTGATTTTTCACAGTTTTAACCGTTCATAAATTACCCTGACACAATCATCTGCATTAAAGTAGATGCCAGTTTCTTTGGTCTGATAAATAACGGTTATCGGTGGCGTCATGGCTTTTCAGGTAAAAATTCATCAAATTCGGGCTTTTGTTGAAGTGGCTCGTCAGGGCAGCATTCGCGGAGCGAGCCGAATGTTGAATATGTCGCAACCGGCACTGAGTAAATCTATTCAGGAGCTGGAAGAAGGGTTAGCGGCGCAACTCTTTTTTCGCCGTAGTAAAGGCGTGACGTTAACTGATGCCGGTGAAAGTTTTTATCAGCACGCCAGTCTTATTCTTGAAGAGCTGCGCGCAGCGCAAGAGGATATTCGCCAACGACAAGGGCAACTGGCAGGGCAAATTAATATCGGCATGGGGGCCAGTATTTCCCGCAGTCTGATGCCAGCTGTCATATCTCGTTTTCATCAGCAGCATCCACAGGTAAAAGTACGCATTATGGAAGGGCAACTGGTGTCGATGATTAATGAATTGCGCCAGGGAGAACTGGATTTCACCATCAATACCTATTATCAGGGACCCTACGACCACGAATTTACTTTTGAGAAATTACTGGAAAAGCAATTCGCGATCTTTTGCCGCCCGGGACATCCCGCCATTGGTGCCCGTTCGATCAAACAGTTACTGGACTACAGCTGGACAATGCCGACGCCACACGGCAGCTACTACAAACAGTTGAGTGAATTGCTTGACGATCAGGCGCAAACGCCACAGGTCGGCGTAGTCTGCGAGACGTTCTCAGCCTGTATCAGTCTGGTGGCAAAAAGCGATTTTCTCAGCATACTACCTGAAGAAATGGGCTGCGATCCCTTGCACGGACAGGGGCTGGTGATGTTGCCGGTTAGCGAAATTTTACCGAAAGCGACCTATTATTTGATTCAGCGGCGTGATAGTCGCCAGACACCACTGACCGCGTCATTAATCACGCAATTTCGGCGAGAATGCGGCTATCTGCAAAGTTAAAACTGCATAAAAAAATAGAGTCTGTCGACATCCGCCAGACTCTACAGTACACACAGCAGTGCATCCGCGTCTTAAATCCGGCATGGTCTCCTCTGCGCCGGTGACTGTGTTATAACGGTTTTAACCTTTAGTTGCCAATTTTCTTCAGTGACAGATTTCACGAAAATATAAGTTACATTATTAATATAGTGAATGAATAATCATGCATAAGCATTTTGCTTAAAATATCGGCAACATTTGGAACTTATTACTGGAAATTTGGGTAATACGTTGTTGGACCAGCCCGGTCTGGTTATCATATCGCGCTCTTAATTGCGGGAGGATGTAACATGAACCTTGACGACAAATCGCTGTTTCTTGACGCCATGGAAGATGTCCAGCCGCTGAAACATGCTACAGATGTCCACTGGCATCCCACGCGTAACCAACGTGCGCCGCAGCGTATCGACACGCTGCAACTTGATAATTTCCTCACCACTGGATTTCTCGACATCATCCCGCTAACTCAGCCGCTGGAGTTTCGGCGGGAAGGGTTGCAACATGGGGTGCTGGATAAGCTGCGCAGTGGTAAATATCCGCAACAGGCGAGCCTGAATCTTTTGCGCCAGCCGGTGGAAGAGTGCCGCAAAATGGTGTTCAGTTTCATTCAACAAGCCCTGGCGGATGGTTTGCGTAATGTGCTGATTATTCATGGTAAAGGGCGGGAAGATAAATCACATGCCAATATTGTCCGCAGCTATGTGGCGCGCTGGTTGACCGAATTTGATGATGTCCAGGCATATTGTACCGCGCTACCGCATCATGGCGGCAGCGGGGCGTGTTACGTCGCACTACGTAAAACGGCACAGGCAAAGCAAGAAAACTGGGAGCGCCACGCTAAGCGCAGTCGTTGATCTCGAGACGCATCCGCGGCTTATGCCGCCAGCACGCGGTTGCGTCCATCATTTTTCGCCCGATACAAAGCATCATCAACGCGTTTAAACAGCTCATCGATGCTTTCATTTCCTTCGTGATGCGCCACACCAATGCTGACGGTAAAGCGTGGTAAGCCCGAAATACTCACTTTTGCCACGCTTACGCGGATAGTTTCAGCCAGCGAAAGCGCGGTATCCAGTGGGGTTCTTGGTAGCAATAAGACAAACTCTTCGCCTCCCCAACGAAACACCAAATCGCCTTTGCGAGCGCAACTTTCGAGGGTGCGGGCGAGGGCGCATAACACCTCATCACCTTTAGAATGCCCATAGAGATCGTTAATGTGTTTAAAACGATCGGTGTCGATGAGCAACAAGCTGTAATCCTGAGCGATGGCGAGGTGCTGCATTTGGCCTGGCTCGGTAATGTGATAAAACTGTCGCCGATTCAGTAATCCGGTCATCGCGTCATGGTGGGCAGCATGTTCCAGCTGCTCCTCCAGCCGTTTTTGCTCAGTAATATCATGCACAATACATAACATGAGCTTGTCGCCATAAATTTCAATCGGACCGGCATAGGTCTGCACATGACGAGTCGAACCATCCGCCAGTTTATGAACAAAATTCAAAGGCTTATGGCCACCGGGTAAATGCGAAATTTCATGCATGATAGGCATGACGCGACGCCCGAGCATATTTATTTCCCAGGTATGTTTCTGGCACATCGTTTCATGGTTATAACCATAGAAATTGAGCGCGGCGAGGTTAGCATCAACGATTTGGCCATCTCGTGAGGGGTCAATCAACAACATTGGTGCAGAGTTAGTCAGAAAAAAGCGCGCATAAAAACCTTGTTTTTTGCGCTGATAATTTGCCGAGCGACTGGCTTTTAAACCCAGCGTTGCCGGCGCTTCGATACCTTCGAAAATAATCACCGGTTCTGCTTCTGTCAGCTCTCGCAAAACAAGCCGACAGCTTAATGCTGTTTCCTCTTCTTTACGTTGAACGGTGAGGATTTCGATAATATCGTGTTGGTTTTGCAGATCGGAGAGGTATTTCGGCAGTTCTTTTTGTGAGGAGACGGAATAGGGACTGGTTCGTAGCTGACTAAACGTGAGGTCTTGCATCAACAGTCGCGCCGCGCTGTTGGCATAAATTAACTGTTCCTCAAAGGGCGAAACGATCCAGACAGGACTGGTGAGTAAGTCCAGGGTATTGAAGTTGTGCGTAATCATTGAGATCCCGTTATTTTTATCAATTTTTGTTGCTATCCGATCGCAAAAAAGCCACGTCATATGATCAGATAATTCTGATAATGATAGACGCTATTTAACACTTCACACGGTTTGTATATGGAAAAGCATTTTGCTTTTTGTATTCAATTTAGACAGAATTTTATTAATCATTTCAGGGTAATGGGGTGATGAGATGTTGCGTAACAGGGCCAGAAGGCTAGACTACAAAATAATGCGTTGATGATGGAGGCACTGTGGAAGCGATTAAGGGATCGGACGTTAATGTCCCGGATGCAGTATTTGCATGGATGCTGGATGGTAGAGGCGGCGTTAAACCGCTGGAAAATACAGATGTGATTGATGAAGCGCATCCCTGCTGGCTCCACCTTAATTATGTACACCATGATAGCGCCCAATGGCTGGCGACAACACCGCTGCTTCCCAATAACGTACGTGATGCGCTGGCGGGCGAGAGCACACGGCCCCGAGTCAGCCGTCTCGGTGAAGGCACGCTGATTACATTGCGCTGTATAAACGGCAGCACCGATGAACGCCCCGATCAACTGGTCGCCATGCGTGTATATATGGACGGGCGGTTAATTGTTTCGACCCGACAACGCAAAGTGCTGGCGCTGGACGATGTGGTAAGCGATCTGGAAGAGGGCACGGGTCCGACCGATTGCGGGGGATGGCTGGTGGATGTGTGCGATGCGTTGACCGATCATTCCAGCGAATTTATCGAGCAGCTGCACGATAAAATTATCGACCTTGAAGATAATCTCCTTGATCAGCAAATTCCACCGCGTGGATTCCTGGCTCTGCTGCGCAAACAATTAATTGTGATGCGTCGCTATATGGCACCGCAACGTGATGTTTATGCTCGTCTTGCCAGTGAACGTTTGCCGTGGATGAGCGATGACCAACGCCGTCGGATGCAGGATATTGCCGATCGCCTTGGGCGCGGCCTTGACGAAATCGACGCCTGTATAGCACGGACTGGCGTGATGGCGGATGAAATCGCTCAGGTGATGCAGGAAAATTTAGCGCGTCGTACCTATACAATGTCGTTGATGGCAATGGTCTTTTTACCCAGTACGTTTCTGACAGGGTTATTTGGCGTCAACCTTGGTGGGATCCCTGGCGGTGGATGGCAATTCGGATTTTCAATTTTTTGTATTCTGTTAGTTGTTCTTATTGGTGGTGTTGCTTTATGGTTGCATCGTAGTAAATGGTTGTAACAAAAGCAATTTTCCCGGCTGTCTGTATACAAAAACGCCGCAAAGTTTGAGCGAAGTCAATAAACTCTCTACCCATTCAGGGCAATATCTCCCTTGCAGGTGAATGCAACGTCAAGCGATGGGCGTTGCGCTCCATATTGTCTTACTTCCTTTTTTGAATTACTGCATAGCACAATTGATTCGTACGACGCCGACTTTGATGAGTCGGCTTTTTTTTGCCTGTTATATATCAGCGTCTACCCTTTAAGAGTCCACCCAATGACCGGAGGGAAATATGACGACACTCATTTATTTGCAAATTCCTGTCCCTGAACCGATTCCTGGCGATCCTGTTCCTGTGCCCGATCCGATCCCTCGCCCGCAACCCATGCCTGACCCACCCCCCGATGAAGAACCGATTAAATTGTCGCATCGTGAGCGTAGATCTGCGAGGATACGTGCCTGCTGACTTTGCGTCGATGACCACGAGAATAGATTGTGACCGCTTTTTCTACCCTGAATGTTTTGCCTCCCGCCCAACTCACGAACCTTAATGAGTTGGGTTATTTAACCATGACGCCGGTGCAGGCCGCCGCGCTTCCGGCGATCCTTGCCGGAAAAGATGTTCGCGTGCAGGCGAAAACCGGCAGTGGCAAAACGGCGGCTTTTGGCCTCGGCTTGTTACAGCAAATTGATGCGTCGCTATTTCAAACCCAGGCTTTAGTGCTGTGTCCTACGCGTGAACTGGCGGATCAGGTAGCAGGTGAATTGCGTCGGCTGGCGCGTTTTCTGCCAAATACCAAAATTTTGACGTTGTGCGGTGGTCAACCGTTCGGTATGCAGCGTGATTCGTTGCAACATGCGCCGCATATTATCGTGGCAACCCCGGGTCGTTTGCTGGACCATCTGCAAAAAGGCACGGTATCACTGGATGCGTTGAATATGCTGGTGATGGATGAAGCCGATCGCATGCTGGATATGGGATTTAGCGATGCCATTGATGATGTTATCCGTTTTGCGCCAGCATCTCGACAGACGCTTCTGTTTTCGGCAACCTGGCCGGAAGCCATCACCGCAATCAGCGGACGAGTGCAACGCGATCCATTGGCGATTGAAATTGACTCAACAGATGCTCTGCCTCCCATTGAACAACAATTTTATGAGACATCCAGCAAAGGCAAAATTCCGCTGTTGCAACGGTTATTAAGTTTGCATCAGCCATCCTCTTGCGTGGTGTTTTGCAATACCAAAAAAGATTGCCAGGCTGTCTGCGACGCGCTGAATGAAGTAGGGCAAAGTGCATTGTCGTTACACGGCGATCTGGAGCAACGTGATCGCGATCAGACCCTGGTCCGTTTTGCTAACGGTAGCGCCCGTGTACTGGTCGCGACTGATGTTGCTGCGCGTGGTCTGGATATAAAATCGCTTGAGCTGGTGGTGAACTTTGAGCTGGCGTGGGACCCTGAAGTTCATGTACATCGCATCGGCCGTACAGCTCGTGCAGGAAATAGCGGTCTGGCGATCAGTTTCTGTGCCCCGGAAGAAGCACAGCGGGCCAATATCATTTCTGACATGTTGCAGATAAAACTTAACTGGCAAACGCCGCCAGTTAATAGTTCCATTGTGCCGCTGGAAGCAGAAATGGCAACGTTATGTATCGATGGCGGGAAAAAAGCCAAAATGCGCCCGGGTGATGTATTAGGTGCGCTGACAGGAGACATCGGGCTTGATGGCGCAGATATTGGCAAAATCGCCGTGCATCCGGCGCATGTCTATGTCGCGGTGCGTCAGGCTGTTGCTCATAAAGCATGGAAACAGTTACAGGGCGGGAAGATTAAAGGAAAAACGTGCCGGGTGCGGTTATTAAAATAATGAAATGTTGAATTGCCGGGTGCAAGAGTAAACATCTTCTTCGGGATTGCCGGATGCGACGCTGGCCGCGTCTTCTCCGGCCTCCATAAGAGTAGCCCGATAAGCTTGCGCATCGGGCGCTATCCGGGTTATTTCACTTCAACCACATTCAGTCGTAACTCATCCAACTGATTTTCATCTTCTTCAGGCTGCCAACCCGCCGGTTGTAGAGGGATCTCTTCGCGATCAAACGCCAGATCACCCCCGTTAACCACTTCAGAACCGTGGGTAATGCCTTTGAAATCGAACAGGTTGGTATCGCACAGATGCGATGGCACCACATTCTGCATCGCGCTGAACATCGTCTCGATACGCCCCGGATAACGTTTATCCCAGTCACGCAACATGTCAGCAATCACCTGACGTTGCAGGTTAGGCTGTGAACCGCACAGGTTGCACGGAATAATCGGGAACGCTTTTGCATCGGCAAAGCGCTGAATATCTTTCTCGCGGCAGTAGGCCAGCGGGCGAATCACGATATGTTTGCCATCATCGCTCATCAGTTTCGGAGGCATACCTTTCATCTTGCCGCCGTAGAACATATTTAAGAACAGCGTTTGCAGGATATCGTCACGATGGTGACCCAACGCGATCTTCGTCGCCCCCAGTTCCGTTGCGGTGCGATAAAGGATACCGCGACGAAGACGAGAACACAGTGAGCAAGTGGTTTTGCCCTCCGGAATCTTCTCTTTCACGATACCGTAAGTGTTCTCTTCCACAATCTTGTACTCAACGCCCAGCTTTTCAAGATACTCGGGCAGAACGTGTTCCGGGAAGCCCGGTTGTTTTTGATCGAGGTTAACAGCCACCAGCGAAAAATTGATTGGCGCGCTTTGCTGCAAATTGCGCAGAATTTCCAGCATGGTATAGCTGTCTTTACCCCCGGAGAGGCAAACCATGATGCGATCGCCTTCTTCAATCATATTGAAGTCAGCAATGGCTTCGCCCACGTTACGACGCAGACGTTTTTGTAATTTGTTCAGGTTGTATTGTTCTTTCTTTGTAATTTGTTGATTTTCTTGCATTATTTAAGTTCTCTGGTACTAAATGGGGCAAATTGGGGGCAAACTTTGCAACTATGATAACCGCGCATTCAACATGGCTATCTGTTCGTCGTTCATGTCATCAATCCACATACCGTAAATTTCATACACCATCTGCGCAGTTTCATGCCCCATTTGGCTGGCTATAAATGCCGGGTTCGCTCCTGCCGTCAACAGCCAGCAGGCAAAAGTATGCCGCGTATGGTACGGATTACGGCGGCGAATACCAGCACGTTTTACTGCTGCATTCCACCTTGCCCCCAAACTGCTTACCGAGTAATAAGGTTTTTGTTTTCCGTTACACACCCTGGGCATGAAAACAAAATGCAGTTTTTGCTTTTCGGTTCTGCCGTACTCCCGATGATAAAAGGTGATTTCGCTTTTGCGATGATGCCCGGTCAGTTTGTATTGCTCCTTCAGTGCTTCAAGAGCAGGCTGCAGTAGTGTTACTGTCCGGATCCCGGCATTTGTTTTTGGGGGACCGAACATATCAAGTATCGTCAGGTTTCTTCTGACATTCACTATTCCCTTTTCGAGATCCACATCCTCCCACGCCAGAGCTGCCAGTTCCCCGTGACGAAGTCCTGAGTAAACTGCAAATTTCCACATGTTCTGGCTCTGTCCTTTTTCACTTTCCATTAATGCATTGAATTCTGTTTTAGATAACGGATCAGGCTTTATTCTGTTTCGCTGTAATTTTTTTACTCCTTCAAATGGTTTGGTTGATATAAATCCCGACTGATACGCAAAACGTAACAGCGAACAGAGCAGGGCGATATAGTTATCAACTGTGCGCACGGTTCTTCCTTTTTTGTTGGATCTTGGATTATCCAGGTAAAGCGTTTCTCCATGCTGCAGTTCATTCCGGTAGTTTAAGATATCGCTATAACGAATATGTGATATCAGGGTACTTTCACAAATTATTATTCTGAGTGTTTTTAATTGTGATTTCGTTTTCTTTATTGTGTTTGTTGTTAACTCTGTCTCTTTAATTTTTGTCCAGATATCACAAAGCTCTCCGAACGTTTTTATGACTCTCGTTGTCACCATTTTTGCCCCAGTGCTGGACTGGGGAAAACGTCTTAAATACTCAAATTCACCGGAGTTTATTTCATGAACTATCAGCGCTCTTAAATTTCCGGCCTTTTTAATATTACTGTTTGTAATCTCCCAGCCTTTTAATGTTTCCCGACATCGTTTTCCTCGAAACATGAACCAGATGCGAATGTATCTACCTCTAATCTCGACACCTGTTGGTAATTTAGACATATCATGAGTCTTTGATAAACTGATTTATCTTTGGATAGTTGTACCAGATAATCCCTCGTTTGCTGTCTGGCTTACCTAAAGGAGATACTCGTTTGAAGTGGAAGCCCTCCACCCAACAGTTCTGGCGGTATGCTTCAATTTGTCTGGCCCCCAGACCAGTGCGAAGCATCAGGCCGTATTCAACCATCCACTCTTCATTAAAGATTACTTGTGCCATCGCATCACCTCTGGCAGGCGCCAATGTTAGACTGAAATTGACGCCCGATGTTGATTATTAATAATCAGCTATGAAGTTTTAATTTGAATACAATGCAATTCACGAGGACTGAAGTTTCTCGCAATTAAAATTTATCAGTTTTACTTTCTGCTCTCTGGAAACGCCTGCTTCTTTTTTACCTGAGAGCATTTTTTCGCATTCTGATTTCGTTAGTTTAGATTTTGAATATCTTGTCCAGTTAGTAGGAGTGCCACCTTCCTTTTCAATAGTGGCGGTAATTTTATACATGAACACCTCCGTTATTATTTCCAGTGGTTCGTTTATTCCATCTTTCGAGTGCTTCTTTTTCACTTCCACCATAACCGGTTCGGGATTCGCATCCGTTACACTTCGCTCGGTAATATCCTGAAATGACTTTCACCGTTACTGATGGACAACCACAAAATGGACATGGTTTAACATTGTCATATCTCATAATTTTTCTCATAAAAAATATTTCAAGTTGGCGGTGCATTACACCGCCAGGCTGAATTATTCCTCTGAATTATCGATTACACTGTATTCCCCGGTTAATACAGAGGAATCTGCAGGATCGATTGTCAGTGGTTCCTTTTCATCCATTGATACTGCACGCTGGATCTCAATTGATACGGGCAGATATTTGAACAGGCGACGAATAGCCGTTTTCTTTGCCATTTCTTCCCAGTGAGTTACCCACGGCCCGTTATTACCAGCTTTACTCAGGCTGCGCACCAGCTCAATCTGTTTGCGCGTCATAACTTCAAACTGAGTACCTCCGTCTTTCAGTCTTGCGACAGCATAGACGTGGGTAACCGGGGCATCTTCGTTTTCTCCCGGGCGGTGTATTAACTTTTCATCAAGGCCAAATTCGAAGCTAAACTCGTCACCTTCACGGACAACACGGGCTGACAGGCTGGCGATTTGACCAGAACGGCGAGCCAGATCAATCATGCCGCGATAGCCAATGATTAGCTGAACGTTCTTTTTACCGCTCTTTTCGTTTTTATTACCAAAAGGCAGTAAATATGCATGACCGAGGGCGCTACCTGGCTCAAGTCCGAGCTGTGAACACTGTACGATCGCACTGACAAAACTCATAGTGTCACAGTTTCCTAACGCCGGAACTTTACGAATTTCTGTGGTGGCGATACGGATCATACGTTCAGCCGTCATATGGCGTGGAAGAGCTGCTGCCAGTTGCTCTTTCATTGATGGCTGGTTAATAAAACTAATCACGTCGCTATTTTTAACTGCTGCTGGTGCACGGTTTCCCTGAGTTTTTTGCAGATCGGCTTTTGCGATTGCTGGTTGCTTAGTCATTTGCATATTCCTTAGCCCAGCGGGGCAGTGATAATGTCTTAATAGCTGGCCATTCATCGGTATTCAGGCAGTCAGACAGGGTTCGCAGATTGCGGTGATATTCCTGTTGACCTGCCAGTTTTGCTTCTTCGCCCATCATGAAAATTTCAACCGGATAACGTCCGCATTCAATAGTTGTGCTGGCAACCAGAAAAACGAAAGTTGGCTGCACTCCAAACTGTGCTTCATAACCGTCACTGTAGAATGCATCCTGAACGTGATAGCGGTAGTCGTAATAAGCGGTTTTGAATCGTTGAATATCCGCCGTAGTTTTCACGTCCATGATCCAGTGAAATTCAGGGATAATTTTGTCCGGACGGCACCGACACAAAATTCCTGTTTCAGGATCTTCCCAGTAAATTGATGATTCAGCGTGTCCGGCGCTTTCAACAAGCCATTGCCCCAGCGGCAAAGCCATAACGCTTTGATACATGAGTTCAATTTTCCGGCCTTCTTCCGCAGTGATAACTGTTTTTCCTGTGCTTGCGCATTCCATCAGAAACGCTTTCTCTTCTTCTTTTCCGGCGTTTGTACGGCGGTTAAATTCAGGTGCTACGATAAAGCGGTTACTGAATTCTTCCGGTTCAAGTACCCGGCAGTGGAAAGCGGTTCCTAAATCGAGCGTTTTTGTCTTTGTGGTGTCAACGGGGGCATTTTTACGCCACAAATATAGTGCCGGAGTATCAGCAATGTCATCGAGCTGAGACTTACTGACACCGGGACCCGCGTGGTAATTCTCATTCGAAATTCCGTAATAAATACCTGGCTCTATGTCTTCTACGATTACGGGATCTGCGACTTCGCCAGTTTCATCACTGCAATCGCGATGCGGATCGCTGCCAGCATTCTCATTGTGCGGATGTTCAGCGCCTTCCATTTCCTCCGGATCATTTTCCTTAGCTTCAACCTGACTCTCTTCATCGAATGTTTCCTGGTATGTTGCGTCGCCCATCACCGCACCACAGTCAGGGCAGTTATCCCCGCCAGTCTGGCCGCAGGCATTGCAGGCTATTTCCGGTTCCTGTTGCACTACTGGCTCAGGTTGATTCATATCCGGGCTGGTTTTTTCCGTTTCTGGCTGGTTCTGGTACACACAATCGCGAGTCTGGATCCCCTTTACCCATTTCGGATCGTTCGGGTCGCTAATTCCGTCAACAAATTCACCACGTGATGCAGCAAGCAATTTATCGGCATCGACAGGATCTTTTGATGGAATGTTTTTCCGGGCTTCATGGAGTTCTGCCCGCAGTTCCTGATATTTCGCATCAATAGAATTTACCTGTGACTGAGCATCCAGCGGCTGCGTGTCCTGATGATGTTCAGTTGCGTCCGGTTCCATTGTTTCAGCCTCTCCCTGTTCAACTGCCGTTGTTCCAGATGGTTGCGGTTTTTCTTCATCATCCTGTTTTCCTTCTTCTGTTACTCGCTGCGGCATCGGGGCAGAGGAGCGACCGCAGGCAATATCCACGATTTCCGGATCAGGGTTGGCATGATCGGTTTCGGTAATGACTCCAACTTATTGATAGTGTTTTATGTTCAGATAATGCCCGATGACT